>Ga0209468_1000042_pt1 | contig 70214 bp, 43 predicted proteins | sample GraSoiAngelo_102_FD_185871 | JGI IMG/M metagenome (GOLD analysis project Ga0209468, IMG submission 185871) | Grasslands soil microbial communities from the Angelo Coastal Reserve, California, USA - 14_0903_02_40cm (SPAdes) (version 2) | ecosystem: Environmental > Terrestrial > Soil > Grasslands ...
CAGCGCTTTCACCGCGGCAGCAAAAAGAACGAACGGCGTGACACCGCGCTCGCGCGCCAGCTCGTGCAGCGAATGCGCGAGCTCGCGTGGCAACGCGCGCTCCACGAGAGCGCCTTCGAACGTGCGCGCTGCGGGACGCGCGTAATCGGCGGGAAGATCGAGCGTCGCGACCAGCGGCGCGAGCTTCTGCAGCCAGTATTCGCGATGTGCGGAGTCGTCGCGCGCGCGCAGCCAGCGCGTTGCATCTTTCGACTGAATGCGCAGCGGCGCGAGCGACTCGCCGCGATAGAGCGCTTCCAATTCTTCGAGCACGACGTCCGCCGACTGCGCGTCGGCGATGATGTGATGGAGGTGGAAGAGCACGACGCGCTTATTGATGACGAGCACGCGGAACAACGCCTCGTTCGCGAGATCGAAACGATGCGCAAGCTCTTCGCACAGCGCAGCGTCGACGTCGGCGGTCTCGATGAAATCGATGGGCGTATCCGCCGAGAAGACGCGCTGCCGCGGCTCGTCGTCGCGCGTGATGAATCGCGTGCGCAGCGACTCGTGGCGCGCGACGAGCGCGCGCACGGCATTCGTGAATCGCTCGACGTCCAGATCCGCATCGAGTGCGAACGCGGCGGCGATGTTGTACGCGCTGCCGATCGCGTCGATGCGGTCGAGCAGCCAGAGGCGCTGCTGCGCATCCGTGAGCTCGTAGTCCTCCGCCTGCGCCGTCACCGGAATCGCCTCGGCACCGCGTCGCGCACGCTGCGCGAGCCCGATCATCCCCTCGATCGTCGGCGCGAGCAGAAAATCGCCGAGCGAGATCGAGACTTCGAGGTCGCGCTCGACGCGCGCGAGGAGGCGCATGGCGCGCAGGCTGTCGCCGCCGAGCTCAAAGAAGTCGTCGGCGACTTCGATCTCCGGCTCATCGAGGATCTCTCTCCAAATCTTCACGAGCCTCGGCGTAAGTTCATCACCGCCGCCGATCGCCTCCGCCGCGCGCACGACATCGGCGATCAGCTTCTCGATGCGCGGCGCGTCGAAGAGCGCGGTCGCGTATTCCACGTCGAGCATGACTGCGCCGTCCGCGCGCGGAACGAAATGGAAGCCGAGGTCCAACTTGCTGGCCTCGCCGCGCAGCGGAAGCTCGCGCACGATCGCGTCGCCGAGGCGGAGATCGACGGCGGGAGACTCCTGCATTGCGATGAGGACGTCGAAGAGCGGCGAGCGCGATGGATCGCGCGGCAGCGCGAGATCGCTCACCAATCGATCAAACGGATAGCTTTGATGTTCGAGCGCTTCGGCGATCGTGCGTCCGACATTGCGCAGCGTGTCTGCAGGTGAATCGCCCGCGCGAACGCGATCGCGCAACACGACGGTATTCACGTAGAGGCCGATCTGTTCTTCCAGCTCGACGCGCTCGCGTCCCGCGACCGGCGAGCCGGTGACGATGTCTTCCTGTCCCGACCAACGCTGCAGCACGATCTTCACCGCTGCGACGAGCGCGGCGAAAAGCGTCGTGTGTTGTTCGCGCGCGGTCGCGTCGAGTCGCGCGATCAGCTCCGCAGGGAACGTCGCGTGCGCGACGCGTCCTTCGAACGAGCGCGCCGCAGGCCGCGGGCGATCCGTCGGCAATTCCAGGGCAGCGATCGGCGGCACGAGCTTCTCGCGCCAGTACGAGGCGCTGTCGTCGAGTGCGAGCGTGTTCTGCCACGCTGCGAAGTCTTTGTATTGAATCGCGAGCGGCGGCAGTTCGTCGCCGGCCGAAATCTCGCGCGCGAAGACGTCGATCGAGCGGCCATCGGCGATGAGGTGATGCATGTTGAAGAGGAGCAAGTGCATTTCCGGCGCGATGCGGAAGAGCGTGATGCGCCAGAGCGGGCCGCGCTCCAGATCGAAACGGCGCGCGGTGTCGCGCGCGATGAGCTCGCGCAGCGCGTCTTCGTCATCGATGTCAATCGTCGTCTCGATCACGGAGACGCGCACGTCCGCACGCGGAGAGACGCGCTGCATCGGCTCGCCGTCGACGAGCGTGAATGTCGTGCGCAGCGACTCGTGGCGCAGCGCGACGCGGCGACAGGCCTCGCGCAAAGCGCGCTCGTCCAGGGCGCCGTCGACGCGGAAGAGTCCCGGCATTTGGTACGCGCGGCCGGTTGCGTCGACGCGATCGAGGAAAAACATGCGCCGCTGCGCATGCGAGCATTCGTAGAGGTCCGCGGGTGCCGCTGCCGTAATCGGCGTTGAATTTGCGGAATGCAAGCCGGCGATGAGGCGCGCCTGCGCTTCGATGGTCGGGTGGCGGAAGACGTCACTGAATGCGATCGCGCGACCCGTCAGCTCGCGCAGTCGTGCGACGAGCTGGACGGCCTTCAGGCTCTGTCCGCCGGCGGCGAAGAAATCGGTGCGCACGCCGAGGTCTTTGCGCTGGAGCACGGTTTCCCACAGCGCGGCGATCTGTTGCTCGAGCTCGTTGCGCGGCAGCGCATCGTCCTCGGCCGGCGCGTCGTCGAGCGGTGGAAGCGCTTTGCGATCGACTTTGCCGGATGCAGTCAGCGGCAGCGCGTCGACGACGACAATGCGCGACGGAATCAGGAAGTCGGGAACGATGCCGGCGAGGAAGTCCCGAATGGCAGACGGCGTAAGCGACGGAGGCGCGGCGACGTAGCCGGCGAGGTCGCGCTCGACGCCTTCGCCGATCGTGATTGCGGCGGCGTCGCGCACCTGCGGATGGCGGCGCAATGCTGCTTCGACTTCTCCGAGCTCGAGACGATGGCCGCGCACTTTGACCTGCGCGTCGCGGCGTCCGAGGTATTCGAGCTGGCCGTCGACATTCCATCGTCCGTAATCGCCGGTGCGATAGAGACGCTCGCCCGCGCGGAGCGGATGCGCGACGAAGCGCTCCGCGGTGAGCGCGTCGCGGTGGAGATAGCCGCGCGCGAGTCCCGCACCGCCGATGCAAATCTCGCCGACGCATCCGCGCGGCACGAGATGCAGCGCATCATCGACGATGAGGATCTCGACATTCGTCAGCGGTGTGCCGATCGGAATCGACCCAACCGGCAGTCGATCCGGATCCACCGCATACGCCGTCGCGTACACGCACGCCTCGGTCGGTCCGTACGCGTTGGTCATGCGCGTCGTGCGATGGCGGCCGTTCGCGTAGAAGCGCTCGACGAGTGCGCGCGGCAGCGCCTCGCCGGCGATGATGAGATGGCGCGGCGGACGCGCGCTCGCTGCGAGGCCGGACTCGAGCAGCATCGCGAAGAGCGTCGGCGTGCAGTCGGCGACATCGATCGCGTGCTCCGCGAAGTAGCGCACGAGCTGCGCGGGATCGCGCTTCATCTCTTCGGAGATCACATGCACCTCGTGTCCGCCGAACAGCGCGGCGAAGAGCTGGTGCACGGAGACGTCGAAGATCAGCGGCGCGATCAGCGCGACACGCAGCGGACCGCCTTCGAACGGCAGCGCGCAGACGACGTTGACGACGCTGCGCTGTTCGACGACGACTCCCTTCGGCTCGCCGGTCGATCCCGAGGTGTACAACACGTACGCCGCATCGCAGGGAGTCGTGGCAACGCCAGGGCGCGCCGCCGAGAACGACGCGGCGAGCCGAAGTTTGGATTCGTCGAGGACCGTCGTCACGCCGCTGTCATCGATGATGAATTGCGCGCGCGCGTCGGGATACGCGGGATCGAGCGGCACGTAGGCGGCGCCGGTTTTGAGGATGCCGAGGATCGCGGCGATGAGATCGGCGTTGCGATCGAGGCGGACGGCGACGCACGCGCCACTCTCCGCGAAGCGCCGGTCGAGGAGAAAGTTGGCGATGCGATTGGCCTGCTTGTCGAGCGCGCGATAGGTCGTCGACGGCGCGATGGCGATCGCAGACGGCGTCGCGTCGACCTGCTGTTCGAAGAGCGAGACGAGCGTCGCGTCTTCGAGGACCGCGGGCGTCCCGCCCGCCCCCGAGAGGCGGGCGAGACGCCCGCGCTCCTCGTCGGAAATGACGTCGATCGCATCGGGCCGCGCGTCATCGGCGGCGTCGAGCACGCGCTCGAACGCGCGCCACCAGCGCTCGACCGAATCGCGGTGAAAGAGCGCGGTGTCGTACTCGATGTCGCACGACAGCTCGCCGCCGCGCTGCGTGAAGTAGAAGCTGAGGTCGAACTTGCTCGTGCCGCTGTCGAGCGGAACGGGCGTTGCGCGAATGCCATCGAGCGCGAGCGCGGTCTCGCCGGCGTCGTGGACGACGACTAGCACGTCGAAGAGCGGCGAGCGCGCGGTGTCGCGCGCGACCTTCAATTCGTCAACGAGGCGGTCGAACGGATACGACTGATGATCGAACGCGCCGGCGAAGAGCCGCGACATGTCGGCGATCGTTTCGTCGAGCGCGGCATCGCCGCACAAGCGCATGCGCAGCGGCAGCGTGTTCACGTACATGCCGATCTGATCGTCGAGATCGGGATGCACGCGGCCGGTGACGGGATGGCCGGTGATGAGATCGCGCTGTCCGGTGAGGCGGAAGAGGAGGACATTGACAAGCGCGAGCAGCACCGGCGTGAGGCCGTGTTTCTTCGCCAGCGCGTCGATGCGCTGCTGCTGCGCGGGCGCGATGCGAAATGAACGCGTCTCGCCGCGATACGTGCGCACCGGCGGGCGCGGAAAATCGGTCGGCAGATCGATGCGTGGCAGTTCGCCATCGAGGAGCTCGTGCCACCATGCGCGATGCGCGGCGAACGCATCGCCGGACTGCCAGGCGGCGAAGTCTTTGTACTGAATCGCGAGCGGCGAGAGCGGCTTCTTCGCGTACGCGTCTGCGACGTCGCGCACGAAGATCTCCAGAGAGCGCGCGTCGCAGACGATGTGATGCGCGACGAAGACGAACAAATGTTTGTCCGCAGCGATGCGCACGAGCGTGACGCGCAGCAACGGATCGCGTGCGAGATCGAATTTGTGCAACGCTTCCGTTTGCGCGACGCGCAGCGCGGTCGCTTCGTCCGCGTCGATCACATTCCACGAGAACTCAGGTGCGCCGATGACCTGTCGCGGTCCGTCGATGAAATGTGTGCGCAGCGATTCATGCCGCCCGACGACTGCACGCAACGCGGCATGTAGCGCGTCGAAGTCGAGCGCGCCTTCGAGCATCAGCGCGGCCGGCACGTTGTACGCGCCTTCGGCTTGCTCGAATTGCTCGATCACCCACAGCCGCCGCTGTGCGTGCGACAGCTCGTACGACTCCGCGGGCGGGAGCGGCTCGATCGGCGCGAGCGAAGCGCGCACGCGTCCTTCGAGGAGACCCGCGAGCTCGGCGACGGAGGGCGCGGTGAAGAGATCGGCGAGCGAGACGTCGACGGCGAGCTCGCGGCGTATGCGTCCGATGAGGCGCGCGGCCTTCAGACTGTGACCGCCGAGGACGAAGAAACTGTCGTCGCGGCGGACGGGCGTGCGCAGCACGTCGCTCCAGATCGCGAGCAGCGTTTCTTCGATGGCGCTTGCAGGTTTTTCTGCCGGAGCTTCGGACGATGCGAGGAGCGCGAGAAGCGCGCGGTGGTCGAGCTTTCCGTTCGAAGTGAGCGGGCGCTCGGGGACGGAGACGAAGCGCGACGGCACCATGTACTCGGGCAGCGTCTCTGTCAATCGCGCGCGCAGTTCGTGCGCGGCGATCTGCGGTGCGCCGAAGAGAAACGCGGCGAGCTCGACTCCGTCTTCGCCGTCGTGCGGCAGCACCGCCGCGTCGCGGATCGAAGGATGTTCGAGCAGGCGCTGTTCGATCTCGCCGAGCTCGATGCGGAAGCCGCGGACTTTGACCTGCTGATCGATGCGGCCGAGGTATTCGATCTCGGTCGCGTTGATGCGGCGCGCGAGATCGCCGCTTCGATAGAGCGTTCCAGTGCCCGCGAAACGATCGGGAAGAAATCGCTGCGCGTTCAATTCGGGGCGATGCAGGTAGCCGAGGGCGACGCCTTCGCCGGCGACGTAGATCTCGCCGGCGACGCCTGCGGGAACGAGATTGCCGTGGCGGTCGAGCAGGTGAATCTGCCAGCCGGGAATCGGCGTCCCGATCACTGCCGGCATTTGCAGATCGCCAATCGAGAGCGGACGCCAGGTGACGAACACGGTCGTCTCGGTGATGCCGTACATGTTGATGACGCGCGGCCGCGCGTCGCCATGGCGCTCGAACCAGCCGCGCATCGTCGACGGGTCGAGTGCCTCGCCGCCGAAGATGACGAGGCGCAGCGCGAGGTCCGCGCGTTTCGTCGCATCGACGCCATCGAACTGCCGGAACGCGGACGGCGTTTGATTGAGCACGGTCACACGCTCGCGCGCGACGAGCTCATAAAACGCCTCGGTGTTGCGGCTCTGTTCGTGCGTGACGATGACGACGCGTCCGCCGTAGAGCAGCGCGCCCCACAGCTCCCACACGGAAAAATCGAAAGCCGCGGAGTGAAAGAGCGTCCAGACGTCGTGAGAGTCGAAGCGATATTCGGGATGCGTCGACTCGAAGAGGCGGACGACGTTGCGGTGCGTGACGGCGACGCCTTTCGGGACGCCGGTGGAGCCGGAGGTATAGATGATGTAGGCGGTAGAGGAGAGCGGGCGTCCCGCCCGCCCCCGGGGGGCGGGCAAGATGCCCGCTCTCCTTGGCGACGGATAGTCGCGCAGATGCACTTTCGCGCCGCTGTCGGCGAGCATGTGGGCGACGCGCGCCTCGGGGTACGACGGATCGATCGGCAGATACGCGGCGCCGGTTTTGAGGATGCCGAGGATCGTGACGGCGAGGTGTTCTGTGCGATGGCCGGTGAAGGCGACGATGTCGCCGTCGCGCACTTCGTGCTCGTCGATGAGCATTTCGGCGAGTGCGTTCGCTCGCGCGTCGAGGTCGGCGTAGGTGAGCGAGCGGTCTTCGCACGTCACCGCGATCGCGTCGGGTGTGCGCGCGACTTGTTGTTCGAAGCGCGTGACGAGATCGTCGTCGCATGGATTCGCGATCGGTCCGGGGTTGCAGATCTCGACGAGGTACTGCACTTCCTCGGCGGAGAGCATCGCGAAGTGCGCAATTGGGGTGTCGGCCGCAGTGAGCATGCCGTTGAGCAGCACGACGAAATGGCGGGCCATGTTTGCGGCGACGCCGTCGTCGTAGAAAACGTGCACGCGGCGGCGCTCGACGTGGAGGTGCAGCGGCGCGCGGTCGAGTGTTTCGTCGGGCGGTGCGACGCGATCGTCGGAGAACGCAGCATCGAGCAGCGCGTCATCGGTGACGAAGGTGATGCGATGACGAAGGTTGGACTGCATCTCGTCGCGCAGCGATTCGGCGAGCATGCGAAACGTCGTCTGCTCGTCGATGCGCTGCCGGAACCAGACGCGCGGCGCAGCAGCGATCAGCACTTCGTCGTTTTCGCTGTAGCGCGAGAGCAACGCGGCGAAGGCTGCGAGCGACAACAGATACGCGCTGATGTCGGAGTCGTTCGCGGCGCGCTGCAGCGATGCCGCGAGCATTTCGGGGATGTCGACGACTGCTTCGCGGCGTTCACCACCGCGCGGCAACCGCAGCGCGGGCGCGCCGCGCAGTTTGGCGTCCCAATACTCGGCAGCCGCGCCCCGCGCGGCGAGCTCCAGATGGCTCGTGCTCACGCGGCACCTCCGGCGGTGGACTCGAGCAGCTGGCGGCGATCGAGTTTGCCGTTCGACGTCAGCGGTCTTTTTTCGCGCGCGACGAAACGCGACGGGATCATGTACGCGGGGAGCGAGCGGCGGAGGAACTGGCGCAGCTCGCGCGTGCGCGGCGCTTCGGCGCCGAAGAGGAATGCGACGAGCTCGACGCCGTCATTCGTGTTGACCGGCAGCACGGCCGCGTCATTCACCGATGGATGTTCGAGCAGGCAATGCTCGATCTCGCCGAGCTCGATGCGGAAGCCGCGGACTTTGACCTGGTGATCGATGCGGCCGAGGTATTCGAGATCGTTGTCGAAGAGCCGGCGGGCGAGATCGCCGGAGCGATAGAGCGTGCCGCCGCCGGAAAAAGGATCGGGAAGAAATCGCTGCGCGTTCAGCTCGGGGCGATTGAGATAGCCGCGCGCGACACCGTCGCCGCCGACGTGAATCTCGCCCGCGACTCCGCGCGGCACGACGTTGCCCCAGCGATCGAGAAGATGGATGCTCCAGCCGTCCATCGGTCGCCCGATCACGCTGGAGGAGCGGAGATCGGAGCGCGTGATGTCGCGGATCGTCACGTGCACCGTGGTCTCGGTGATGCCGTACATGTTGACCATGCGCGGCACTTCGTCGCCGTGGCGCTCGAACCATTCGCGGAGCGACGACGGATCGAGCATCTCGCCGCCGAAGATGACGTAGCGCAGCGCGAGGCGCGCGCGCTCTTCGCGATCGACGGCGTCGAATTGCCGGAACGCCGACGGCGTCTGATTGAGCACGGTGACGCGCTCGCGCCGCACAAGGTCGTACACCGCCTGCGGATCGCGGCTGACGACGGACGGCGGGATGACAAGCCGGGCGCCGTACAGGAGCGCGCCCCACATCTCCCACACCGAGAAGTCGAACGCCGGCGAATGAAAGAGCAGCCAGACGTCGTCGCTGCGGAAGCCATACACGGGATCGGTCGACTCGAGGAGACGCGCGACGTTGCGATGCGTCAGCAGCACGCCTTTCGGCACGCCGGTCGAACCGGAGGTGTAGATGGTGTAGGCGAGACGCTCGATCGAGCGCGAGCAATTTTCGGGAAGCGATCGCCACGGACGCTCGGCGATCGTGTGCACGTCGATGCCTTCGTACTCGGAGAGAAACGGCGGCTCGGAGAGCAGCAGCTTCGCGCCGCTGTCGCGCAGCATGTGCTCGACGCGCGCCTTCGGATACGCGGGATCGATCGGCAGATACGCCGCGCCGGTCTTCATGATCGCGAGGATCGTGAGAACGACCCACTCGGAGCGCTCGAGCAGAATGGCGGCGAGGTCGCCTTCGTGCAGGCCGTGATCGAGCGCGAGCGCGGCACCGAGCGTCGAGGCGACGGCGTCGAGCTGCGCGTAGGTGACCGAGCGTCCTTCGCAGGTCAGCGCGACGGCGTGCGGCGTCGCTGCTGCGCGCACTTCAAAACGGCTGACGAGATCGTCGTCGCTGGTAATGGCGATCGCCGGCGGATTGCACGTTTCGATCAGCTCGCGCTTCTCGTTCTCGTCGAGCAGCTCGAACTTTGCAACGAGCGCGTGCGGATCGCGGAGCAGTGCTTCGAGCGTGCGCGCGTAGTGGCGCGCGAATTGTTCGAGGAACGGCAGTGGATACGCATCGGCGGTGAACGAACAGCGTTGGCCGTCGATGTGAATCGCCGGCTGCGCGTCGACGGGGATCGCGGTTCCAATCGATTCGATCAGGTGCGCGAACGAAGTGGTCTCATCGACATTCGCGATCGCGCAGTCCTCGAGCAATCCGTAGCGCGCGAGGAGCGCGAGATACGCGGCGGCGAGCTGCGGCGGTGTGGCGCCTTCAACAACATCGATGGTGATGCTCATAGACGGAACGACGCCTCGAGCCGGATGCTCGCGGCGCTCCTTTCGCTGTCGGTGGTGAGGTCGATGGATGCGATCGCGCTGTCGGGATTCGCGGTGACGCCGCGCAGGAGCGCGGCGAAGCGCTGCTGCATGAGCGCCATCGTTTCGGGGCGGAAGAGCGCGGTGTCGTAGTCGAGATCGAGACGCAATGACCGCTCTTGAGCAGGCTTCCCAGCCTGGCGTTCTTCGATGAAATGAAACAGCAGATCGAAGAGGCTCGTGCGCTGCGGCAGGTCGATGCGCGTCAGCGTGACGTCGCCGAAATCGAACTGCTCGCCTTCGACGTCATCCGACGTGACGATCACGTCGAAGAGCGGCGTACGGCTCCAGTCGCGACGCAGGTCCAGCTGTTCGACGATGAGGTCGAGCGGATAGTCGCCGTGCGCGAATCCGTCGACGGCATTGCGGCGGACGCGATCGAGAAGGCGGCGGAACGTCCAGCCGCCGCGCACTTCGTCGCGCAGCGGGAGCGTGTTGACGAAGAGTCCGATCTGATGATCGAGCTCGGGCCGTCCACGTCCGCTGACCGGAACGCCGGTGACGATGTCTTCGTCACCAATCAGCCGATGCAGCAGCGCTTTCACGCCAGCGAGCAGCACGATGAAGGCGCTCGTGCCGGCGTCGCTCGCGAGCGCGCGAATCGCGGACGCGAGCCCGTCGTCGAACGGCATGCGCATCCGGCTTCCGTCGTACTTGCGCACCATCGGCCGCGGCGAATCGGTGCGCAGCGAGAGTCGCGGCACGCTCTGCGCGAAGCGCGAGAGCCAATAGCGGCGGCCTTCGTCGTCCCTCGCGGCGGTCTCGTTCTGCCAGACCGCGAAGTCGCGATATTGAATGGGAAGCGGCGGCAGCTCCGACGGTGCGGCGCCGCGATAGAGCGCAGCGAGCTCGCGCACGAGCACGCCCGCGGACCAGCCGTCGGCGTTGATGTGATCGAGCGTGAGGTGCAGCGCGTGGCGCTGCGGCGAGATTTTTTCGAGAAGAAGCTGCGGCCGCACGTCGCCCACACGCTGCCGCGGCTCGCCGTCGACGGTGACGAACTCGGTGCGCAGCGACTCGTGGCGCTCGACGACGACGTCGAACGCGTGCTGCAATCGTGCGACGTCGAGCGGGCCATCGAGCCATGCCGCGAGCGGGATGTCGTACGCGGTCATTGACGGGTCGAGCTGCTGTGCGAGCCAGATCCGTTTCTGCGCGTGCGAGAGCGGATAGTGTTCCTGCAGCGGCGCGCGCGGAATCGGCGGATGTTCGGACGACGCGCGTCCTTCTAGGAAACGCGCGAGCGAGCGAAGCGTCGGATGTTCGAACAGCTCGCGCAGTTCGAGGTCGATGCTCAGTTCCTGGCGCACGCGCGCGACGAGTTGCGCGGCCTGGATGCTTTGACCGCCGAGGGACGTGAACGCGTCATTGGGATCGCAGCTCGCGATGCGCAGCACGGAATTCCAAAACGGTGCGAGGCGGCGTTCGAGAAGTGACTGCGGTTCGTCGCTGCCGCTTTCGAGCGCGCCATCGATTTCGAACCATGCCGGAATGAAGTGCGGCGGCGCGATGTCGCGCATCGCGCGACGCAAACTCGCAGCGGTCATCGAGTCCGGGAGTGCGACGGATGCGATCAACTCGCCGGCGTCGTTCACGCTCGCGCGCGCGCTGAGCGCGAAGCGGCGCAGCAGCGACTCGACGACGGCGAGATTCACGCGGCGGCCGTTCATGAGCGCGCGGCGCTCTTTGCGTCCGCGCCACTCGATGCTGCTGTCGGCGCATTCGCGGACGAGATCGCCCGTGTCCTTCCACTCCCCTTCCACGCCGCGTGGCACGGGACGGCCCGCGTCATCGCGCACGTCGCCGGCGTCGCAGATCGGAATCGCGAACGCATTTTCACTTCCGGCCGCGGGATCGGAGAGCGCGATGAGAATGCGTCGATAGGCATCGCTCCACGCGTGTGTGACTCGATCGTCGATGAGCGCGCGGCGATAATCGAATTCGATGGCGAGGCGATCGCCGAAGTCGATGAGGTTCGCGAAGAGATCGACCTTCGCGTCACCGATCGGCGCGGTGAGCACCGTCATCGGGAAGCCAGCAAACGTATTCATCGCCGGCGCGCGATCCATGTTGAACATCGCGCGCAACGGCGGCGCGGTCCAGCGCGTGCCGCCGTGCGCGTGCATTTCCATGAGCGCGCGCCGCGATTCGGCGACGAGATGATCGAGCGTGCAGTCCGCGTCGAGATCGCAGACGACCGGCATGATCGTCGTGCACTGGCCTGCGAGCTGGACGGCACCCATCGCGGCCTGTCCAGAGAGCGGAATGCCGGTGACGAAATTTCGCTGATCGCTCACGCGCGCGAGCAGCAGCTCGAAGCCGGCGAACATCGTCATCACCAGCGTCGCGCCGCGCTGGCGCGAGACATTTTTCAAATCGCGGTAGAGCTCGCCGCCGATCTCGAACGCATGCCGCCCGCCCGCCACGCCCTCCGCGATCCACGGGCCGGGCAGTTCGAGCGCGGGCGCGCTCACGCTGCGCGTTTCCGCGCGCCGCGAAGTGTGCCATTCAAGAAATGCGCGCAGCGGCGTCGCGGGCGGCAACTGCTTGCCTTCGTACAGCGCGGACAGCTCTTCGATGAAGAGACCGAGGGACCAGCCGTTGGCGATGATGTGATGCGCGACGACGTAGAGGCGGCCGTCGCGAAGGAGCGCCACGCGCCACAGCGGGCCCTGATGCAAATTTGATGGTCTCAGATCGAAGGGACGCAGCAGCGCCGCATCGTCGTCCGCGACTTCGAAGGGTGCGTCGATGGACGGCGCGATGCGCTGCGTCTCGCCGTCGATTTGCATCACGCGCAACGTGTCGTGACGCGTGGCGAGCGATTGCACGGCCGCGCGCAGGCGCTCTTCGGACAGGCAGGATTGACTGTCCCCTACCTGCAGCAGCACGGCTTCGTTGTACGCCGTCGATGCGGGATCGAGCTGCGCGGCGGCCCAGAGCTCTTTCTGTTCTTCGGTGAGCGGAAGGATTTCGAATTCGCGTGCGCGATGCATCAGCGCCGTCAGCGACTCCAGGCCGCGCATCGTGGTGTCGAAGTCGAGACCGAAGTCGATGAGGCATCCCAGCTCGTCGACGCCGATCTCGCGCAGGCGGCGCACCATCGGCAAACACGAATCGACGCTGCCGATGAGGGAGCTGGTGTCGAGGTAGCGGTCGAGCGCGCGATCAAGGATCGGATCGACGTCGCTGCCGTTCGCCGAGAGACCGAGGCTGGAGAGGAGTTGATTGCGGAGGAAGAGCGAGCTGCGGAGATAGGACTTCAGCGGCTCGTGCACGATCGCGCGCGCGGTCGCGACGTCATCGGCGAGGAACGTGTGCAGCATGCAGGTCACGTGGCCCGGGCCGCGATGGCCGCTCTTTGCACGCGCGTCCCGATAGAGCTGCAGTTTCTCCGCGAGCTGCTCGACGGTTTGTCCTTCGAGATACGTCAGGAGATTCGCGCCCTGCTCGCCGGCGATCCGGAACGTCTCCGGATTTCCGGGCGCGACGTACCAGACGGGAAGCTCGCGCTGGATCGGACGCGGATGCAGCTCGATCTGCACCGGCTCCCCTTTTCCTCCGCGGCGCGTGATCGTCTCGCCGCGCCACAAACGCCGTACGACGTCGAGGTGCTCGGGGAAGAGGCGCGCGCGATCTTCGAACGAGTCGGGTGCGAGCGCGAAGTCATTCGAGTTCCACCCGAGTGCGAGCGCGAGATCGACGCGGCCATGCGAGAGGTTGTCGACGAGTGACCAGTTCTCCGCGAAGCGAACGGGATCGTGCAGCAGCAGCACGGTGCTGCCGGCGCGGATGCGGATGTTGCTGGTGATCGTCGCCAGCGCCGCGCTGGTGACCGCGGGGTTCGGATAGAGGCCGCCGAAATCGTGGAAGTGACGCTCGGGCGTCCACACCGCGGCATAGCCGTTTTGGTCGGCGTATTTGGCGGCTTCCAGGAGGAGGCGGTATTTGTTTTCACCGGTGTTGTCGGTGCTGGAGAAGAAGAAGAGGGAGAACTCAGTAGTAGGACTTGTAGGACGGATAGGACTGGTAGGACTGATAGGACGGGTGCGTGCGGCGATGACGCCGCCTTCGCGGAGGGCGCGGACGGAGTCGACCACGGCTTCGTACAAGCGCTCGATGTCTTCTTCGGTGTGAGCGGTCGACAGAAAACAATTGCGGCCTTCCCAGATATAGAAGCCGCGTTTGATCAGATGGAAGAAGAGGAGCTCGATGTCGCCGCGGAGGACGAAGCGGAACAACGATCCAAACCAGGCCATGCGGATCGGGACTTCTTCTTCTTCGAAGAAGCGATTGAGTCGTCCGCACAATGCGGCGTTACGGCGGTTGAGCGTCTGCTGCAGCGCCGGACCTTCTTCTTTGAGCCGCGCGAGCACTGCTCGCATCGCCGCAAGCGTGAGCGGGTGATGGCAGAACGTGCCGGCGACGAAGGTGTTGCGTTTTTTCGGATAGGAGTCGTCGCCGTACGACCACGCGCCGCCGTCGACGGCATCCATGAATTCCGCTTTCCCGGCGACGAGGCCGATCGGCATTCCGCCGCCGACAACTTTGCCGTACGTGGCGAGATCGGCGCGCACGCCGAAGTAGCCCTGCGCGCCTTGCGGATGGCAGCGGAATCCGGTGACCACCTCGTCGAAGATCAGCCCGGTGCCGCTCTTCGCCGTGATCTCGCGCAACGCGCGGAGAAACTCGGTCGGACGAAGATCGGGTCGCCGGCTCTGCACCGGCTCGACGAGCACCGCCGCGAGCTCATTGCCCTGCGCGCGAATGATCTCCAGCGACTCGGGATCGTCGTAGCGAAGGACGAGCACGTCGTTGACCATCCCCTGCGTGGTGCCGGGCGCGCCGGGCACGGTCTGCAGCACGCCGTCGCGCACGACGCGCAGCGCGAGGATGCCGTCGAACGATCCGTGATACGAGCCTTCGAAGATGACGACGCGGTTGCGCTGCGTGACCGTACGCGCGATGCGCAACGCGACCATCACCGCTTCGGTTCCGCTGTTGTAGAACGCAACGCGCTCGTTCCCCGTCAGCTCGCAGAACGCTTCGGCGACTTCGCCGGCGAGGTGATACATCGGTCCGAGCGGAAACCCATTCGCCAGCTCGCTCTCGACCGCTTCGCGAATGAACGACGCGTTGTGTCCGAACAGGTGAACGCCGAATCCCATCGTGAAGTCGATGAGCTCCCGTCCTCCTCGGCTGCGAATGCGCGCCCCATCCGCCGACTCGGCGACGACCTGGTAGATCATCTCCTTCCACGACGGCCTGAATCCGGCGACGTTGCGGTTGTTCGCAAAGTGCGCCCGATGGCGCTGCGTCTCTTCTTTCGACGGGGCGGTGACGTCGCAGAAGTCGCGCGCGAGTGTTTCGAGATGCTGTTTTTGGCGAACGTCCCGGGAGTCGTCGGTCTGCGTTTGGATCTGTTTGTAGGGGATGAAGACGTCGGGGCGCGGCGTCGCTGCGACCTCGATGCGAGGGAGCACGTGCTGGGTGCTGGGTGCTGGGTGCTGCGTGGTCTCGGCGAGAAAGGCGCCGATCTTCGAGATCGTCGTCAGTCGCTCGAAGAATTCGCTGATCGGGATCTCGATGCCGAATCGCTGGGTGATCTGATGTCGTGTTTGCATCAGCATCAGCGAGTCGACGCCGAGCTCGAGGAGGTTAGCGTCGCGCGCGACCGACTCGAGGCCGGTGGCTTCGCGGATGATCGCGTCGAGCCGCGCGGCGATCTCGCCGGCGTTTGCGGGAGTTGCGGGTGTCGTAGGCATGCTGGTCTCCGGGGGCGCAGCGAAGGCGATGTAGCGTTTGCGGTCGAAGCGATAGGCCGGCAGATCGACGTGACGGCGCGGGGCGCCATGTCGAGTCCAATCGATGGCGAGTCCGTGCGTGAAGAGCGTCGCGAGCGCGAGGGCGAGAGCACGTTCTGCGGTGGTCTCTTTACGCAGCGAAGCGACCCACGCGCCGTCATCGTCGATCTGCCGGCCCAACGCGCACAGCACAGGCGATGGGCCGATTTCGAGAAATGCAGTGATGCCGCGCGCACGCAGCGCGCGAACGGAATCCATGAAGCGGACAGGACGCAGCAGATGCTCGCGCCAATACGCCGCATCCGGCGCGCCGCTCATCGCCTCGGCCGTGACGTTGGAGATGAGCGGAATCTTCGGCGCATGCATGCGCATCGACGCGGCGGCGCTTTCGACGGCGGACGCGGCGTCGCGCATCAGCGGCGAATGAAATGCGTGCGACACCGCGAGGCGTCGCGCGTGAAGGCCGCGCTCGGCGAGTGTCGCGGCGAGTCGGTCGAGCGCGGCGATTTCGCCGGCGACGACAGTGGCGCGCGGCGCGTTGATCGCGGCAATGGCCAGAGATTCATCGAGCAGCGGCGCGATTGCGTCGACTCCGTCGAGCACCGACAACATCCCGCCGACGCGCGGCAGCGCGTGCATCGCCTTCGCGCGCGCGGCGACGAGACGGCACGCGTCTTCGAGCGTGAGCACGCCCGCCACCGCGGCCGCGGTGTACTCGCCGATACTGTGGCCGATCACGGCCGACGGCTCGACGCCGCGGCTGCGCCACAGCTCCGCGAGCGCGTAGCCGACGGCGAACAGCGCCGGCTGCGTGTAGAGCGTGTCGTCGAGATCGCCCGCGCCGCGATAGATGACGTCGGCGACCGGGATGCCGAGGTGCGACTCGCATTCGTCGAAACGCGCGCGGAAGAACGGCTCGCGCTCGTAGAGATCGCGCGCCATGTTCGGGTACTGCGAGCCCTGTCCGGTGAAGACGAACGCGAGCCGCGGTGCGTCTGTCGCGCGAGCAGCTGCGATTGTCGTGAGCGATCGATCGGAGTGGACAACGAGCGCGGCGCGATGCGCAAAGTGCGCGCGCGCGACGCGCGATGCCGCGCAAATTTCGGCGACGGCGTCCGGCTGTTCGTCGAGCTGCGCTTTGTACGCGTCGACGAGCTGTTGCAGCGATGCTTCGCTCTTCGCGCTGACGAGGAGCAGGTCGTCGTCGCGTTTCGGAAGCGATTCTTCGATCGCCGCCGGCGCTTCTTCGAGGATGACGTGCGCGTTCGTGCCGCCGAATCCGAATCCGCTCACGCCCGCGCGCAGCGGTGAGCCGTCGCGCTCCCACGGCGTCGCTTGCAGCGGCACGCGGAACGGCAGCGCGTTCCAGTCGACGTGCGGCGTGGGCGTCTTCAGATGGAGGTGCGGCGGGATGGAGCGGTGCTGCAGCGCAAGGACGGCTTTGAGAACTCCCGCCATTCCGGCGGCGGTCTCGAGATGTCCGAGGTTGGTCTTGACCGAGCCGATGAAGAGAGGAGTGGCGCGATTGCGCGCGAAGACACTCGCCAGCGCTTCGAGCTCGATCGGATCGCCGAGGGGTGTGCCGGTGCCGTGCGTTTCGATGTAGCTGATGTCGTGCGGCGTGACGCCTGCGCGCGCGAGCGCGGCGCGCACGACCGCCTCCTGCGCGAGCAGGTTCGGCGCGGTCATGCCGTTGCTGCGTCCGTCCTGGTTCACGGCCGAGCCGCGAATCAATCCGTGGATGTGATTGCCGTCGCGCTGCGCGTCGGAAAGGCGCCGCAACAGCAACAGTCCGCCGCCTTCGGAGCGCACGAATCCGTTCGCGCCGGCGTCAAACGTGCGGCAGTGGCCGTCCGGCGAGAGCGCGCGCATTTTCGAAAAACAGATGTGTCCCTGCGGCGTGAGAATCACGTTCACGCCGGCGGCGAGCGCCCAGTCGGTCGTGCCTTCGCGCAGACTCGCGCACGCGAGATCGATCGCGACGAGTGATGACGAGCACGCGGTGTCGACGGCCATCGCCGGCCCGTGCAGATCGAACGTGTAGGCGATGCGTCCCGCGGCGGTGCTGCCGATCAAGCCGGTGACGTCGTACGCGCCGATGCGCGACGGATCGCCGCTGTGCAGCCGCGCCTGCGCGTAGTCGGCGGCGGAGATGCCGACGAAGACGCCGGCCTGCGCGCCGCGCAATTTGTCGGCTGGAACGCCGGCGTGCTCGATCGCTTCCCACGCCAGCTCGAGAAGCAGTCGCTGCTGCGGATCGAGCGCCATCGCCTCGAGCGGCGTGATGCCGAAGAACGCGGCGTCGAATGCGTACACGTCGTCGTCGAGGAATCCGCCCGCGCGCGTGTACGCCTTTCCTGCCGCGTCGGGATTCGCGTCGAAGAACTCGTCAACGTTCCATCGTGAGCGCGGCACTTCGCCGATCGCCTCGACGCCGTTTTCGAGCAGCCGCCAGAAGTCGCGCGGCGTGCGCACGCCGCCAGGGAAGCGGCACGACATGCCGACGATCGCGACCGGCTCACCTCTGTCAGGGAAAGCATCGCGCCGAAGCTGCGCGTTCTCGCGCTCCAGCTCTTCGATGCGCACGAGCGCTTTCTTCACCGCGCTCAGCTCGCTCATCGCATCTTCTCCAGGAGCAGCCGCTCCGCTTCTTCTTCGCTGAGCGCGTCGATGAACGCGTTGCCGGTTTCCGCCGCCGGCTCGTCAGGAACGAGCTGACGGAGGATGAACGTCGACAGATCGGCCACGGTCGGGTGTGCCCAAAATGTGGTCACCGGAATCGTGATGCCGATGGAATCGCGGAGACGGTTCTTGAGCTGCAGCGCCATCAGCGAGTCAATGCCGAGCTGTTTGAACGGCGTGTCGCGATCGACTTCGGACGGCCGCGCGCGCAGCACGGCCGCTGCATTCGCGACGACGTGCGCTTCGACGGCGCGCACGCGCTCGTCGGGATCGGTCATACGCACGATCTCCGACGCAAAGTCCGATCGTGTGGCGCAGGCTTTCCAGCCTGCGACCTCCGCGACCAGCGGATCAATCGCGCCTACGCCGTGCAGGTCGACGCCTACGACGCGCGTGCGATTCTCGAGGATCGCCGCTTCGATGAGATCGACCGCGTCGTCGACGGTGAGCGGACGGATCGCCTGCAACGCGTCGATGCGCGCGCGATCGCCGCGCGATGCGGCGAGACCGATACCGGCGACTGGTCCGAGGTCGATCGTCGTGGCGGAGAGACCGCGGCGACGGCGTTCGAGCATCAGCGCATCGACGTACGCGCTCGCGGCGGCGTAATTCGCTTGCCCCGCCGGCGCGAAGAGCGCAGCAGCGGAGGAGACGCAGACGAAGAAGTCGAGCGGGAGATCGGCGAAGAAACGGGCGGCTGCTTTCGGCGCGAAGACGCGCGCGATGCGCTCGTCGTCGAGCTGCAGGAGCGGCGCGTCGTCGAGAACGCCCGCGCAGTGGATGATGCCGCGCAGAGGAGCGTTCGCGAGAATCGCGTCGATCGTGCGCTCGTCGGCGATGTCGCCCTGGATGTCGGCGCTCGCGTTGCGCGCGACGGTGAGCACGCGGCGCGCGCCGCGCTCGAGGAGACGCTTCTTCATCGCCGAGCCGATCGCGCCGGTGCCGCCGGTGATGACGTACGTGCCGTCGCCGCGCACGAGCGCGGGCTCGACGCGCGGCGTGCCTTCGCGCGGAAGCACGACGATCTTTCCGATCGACGCGCCGCCGGCCATGCGATGGAACGCATCGACGGTCTCGCTGATCGGGAACATTTGCACGGGCAGGCGCGGCAGCGTTCCGTTCGCGACGTCGGAGAGCGCGGAGGCGATCAGCTCGCGCAGCACGACGGGACGATCGTTCGCCAGCGCATCAAGATCGACGACGAAGAACGCTCCGTTGGCGGCGGTGATGTTCGCGGCGTCGTCTTCTTTCCAGCGCTTGCCGATCTCGACGAAGCGTCCGCCCGGCGCGAGCATGCGCAGCGACGCGCATCGTGCGTCGCCGGTGAGCGAGTTGAGGACGACGTCGACTGCGCCGATTGACTCGAAGTCCGTCGAGTGCGAGTCGAAGACGTGCTTCACGCCGCGCGCGCGCAGCAGCTCGCGTTTCTGTTCGCTTCCCGCGGTCGCGAAAATCTCCGCGCCGATCGACTGTGCGATCGCGACCGCGGCGAGTCCGACGCCGCCCGCCGCGGAATGAATCAGCACGCGCTCGCCGGCGCGGAGCTGCGCGAGATGGCGCAGCGACCACGCCGCCGTGGCGTACGCGACCGGCAGCGCGGCCGCGTCTTCAAACGAAAGCGACGGCGGCTTCGCGCAGAGCAATTCCGCGCGCGCGATGACGTCGGTTGCCAGCGCGTCTTCGGCGATGCCGACGACTTCCTCACCCGTCGCGGCGACGACGCCGGAGAACTCCATGCCCAGCGTGCGGAAGCCGTTCGGATAGCCGGGGTAGGCGCCGAGGGCGGAGAGGATGTTGAGGAAGTTGAGGGCGCAGGCGTGGACATGGACGTGTGTTTCGCCTTGCGGCTTTGGTTGTTCTTTGAAGACGATGCGGTCGATTACGCCTGGTCGGTCAATGCATGCTTTGAAGGCCGCCGCCCCGGGCGCGGGAGCGGGCGCGGGCTCGGGCGCGGGGATGAGGCGTTGTGTGAAGGCTCTTCCGTTGCGAATTGCGATCAAGGGTTCATTCGTTCGCGGGATGGCACGCCAGTCGATGTCCGCCGGATGTTTTGGCAGGTCGATCGCGCATGGGGAGAGCTCGGGGTGTTCGGATGCGAACGTGCGCACCACGGCGGCGAGCGCGGCCTGGATCGGGTTGCATTCTTCGTTTTCGATTGCGTGCGCGCCGCGGGTGATGACGACGATGCGCGGGAACGGGCTCCAGGAAATGCGCGCGACCGTCTGCAGGAAGCGGACGAGCGTCGCTGTCGCTTGCAGGACGTCTTCGTTCGCGGGCGCTTCGTACGCGATCGTGACCGCGGTGTTGCGCTGCGCGATTGCGCGCAGCTCGAGATCGGCGGTCACCCACACGAGCTGCGGCGCATCACCTGCCGGCTCGATCGGGCGCCACGCGATTTCGTACATCAGCGAGCGCGTCTCGCGCTCCTCGGCTGCGCGCAGGATTGCGCCGCGTGCGATGAGCGCGTTCGCGACCTTGACGTCGCCGCGGATCTCGTCGCGTTCGCGCGCGAACGTCACTTCGACTTGCAGCTCGCCGCCGAACGCGGCGCGATCGATGATCAGTTCTTCGATCGAGACCGGGACGAACGTGCGCGACTCGCGCGGGAGCAGCGGATGGAACGCGGCATCGAGTTGCGGGACGAATTCGCCTGCGGCCACGCGCGCTTGCGCGAAGTGGTCGCCGCGCGTGAGATGCGTCAGCAGCTGAAACGCGGGGCCGTAGGACGTCGACTCGTAGAACGTGCCGATCAATTCCGCGCCCGAGCCCGCGCCCGCTTCCGCGCCCGGGGTGGGGGCGCAAGAAACGTAGCCCTGCATATAAAGCCGCCACCCCTCCCCCTCCCTCGCGTACGCGCGCACGCGGCCCTCGCGCGTGATCTCGAGTTGGACGCGGCGTTTTTCGTTGAGCACGAGCGGCTCGAGGAACTCGAGCTTGCGCAGCGCGTTTGACTCGGGGGCGGCGGTGAGGATGAGATCGATCCACGCGGCGGCGGGGAACACGATCGCGTCACCGACGCGGTGGTCGGCGAGCCATGGCGTATCGTCGGCGCTGATCTCCGTTTCGAAAATGCGCGCGCCGTCGGATGCGCGCGTGATCACGCTCGGCCCTGCGGCGGCGCGCGGCGCTTCGTCGAGCCAGAAGCGCTCGCGCTGCCAGGCGTAGCGCGGGAGTGTTGCAATGCGTCGCGGCGGAGGGACGAGCGCGTTCCAGTTCACGTCGGCGACGCATGCCACCGCGGCAACGTTGCGCGCGAATGCGAGTTGCTCGTCGGTATCGCGACGCAGTGAGCCGAAGGCGTGCGCATTGATGGCCGCGGTCAGGACGGGATGTGGCGACAGCTCGATGAACAAGCGCTCGCCGCGCGCGATGAGGCGCTCGATCGCCGGCGCGAAGAGGACGGGCTCGCGCAGGTTGCGGACCCAGTAGCGCGCGTCGAGCACGTCGCCCGCGATCACGCGGCCGAGGACCGTCGATTCCATTTCGATCGTCGGCGCGTTCGGCGCGAGATCGCGCAGCGCATCGAGCAGCTCGTCGCGCAGCGGATCCATCTGCGGGCTGTGCGACGCGACGTCGACCTGGATGCGGCGGCAGTCGATGCCGCGCGCGGAGAGCTGCGCTGTCAGTGCCCGCAGCGTTTCTTCGTCGCCGGAGAGGACCGTCGACTCACGGCTGTTGATGACGGCGATGGAGACGCGGTCTTCGAGTCCGCGAATCGCGTCGCGCGCGGCTTCGGCCGAAAGCTCGACCGAGTACATCGTCCCCTTTCCGCTCGCGCGGCGGATGATGCGGCTGCGCCTGCAGATGATGCGCGCCGCGTCTTCGAAGGAGAGGATGCCGGCGAGATGCGCGGCCGCGATCTCACCCATGCTGTGCCCCACCACCGCCGCCGGCTCCACTCCTCGGCTGCGCCACATGCGCGCGAGCGCGACGCCGAACGCGAAGAGCGCCGGCTGCACGCGATCGATGCCCGACGCGCAGTCGAAACCGTCGCGGATCGCATCGACGAGACTCCAGTCGACATGCGCGCGGAACGCGGCGTCGCATTCTTCGATCACGACGCGGAACAGCACATCATTCGCGTACAGCGCGCGGCCCATGCCGTTCCACTGGCCGCCCTGTCCCGGAAAGACGAACACCGCTTTGCGCGATTGCGCCGGCGCGTCCGGCAGCGTCGCGACTTCGAGCTCGCGCAAGAGCGCTTCGCGCGACTCGCCGGCGACGGCGAGTCGATACGGATGATGCGTGCGTTTGTGCGTGGCGGTGGCAATGACGTCGGCGAGGTCTTGCGTGTCGGTCGTAAGGAACTCGAGCCACGAGTCGCGCGTAGCGGCGAGCGCTTCGCGCGATTTGGCGGAAATCGTGAGGATTGATGGCGGATCGCACATGGCGGAGGGCAGATGCGGCATCGTGTGGCTCGCCACGATTGCGTGGGCATTCGTTCCGCTGAAGCCGAAGCTGCTCACTCCGGCGATGCGTTGCTCACTCGTCCACGCAGTCGTTTCCGTCGGCACGGTGAGCGCTCGCTCGCGCCACGCGAAGTGGGGTGTGGGGCGGGTGTGGTGAAGGTTGGCCGGGATGACGCCGTCGCGGACGGCGAGGACGGCTTTCAGGAGGCCCGCAATTCCGGCGGCGGACTCGAGGTGGCCGAGGTTTGACTTCACGGAGCCGACGCGCAGCGCGCGGTCGCGACCGCCGTAGACGTTCGCGAGCGCGTTGAGCTCCTGCGGATCGCCGAGCGGTGTTCCGGTGCCGTGCGCTTCGACGTAGCCGACGTCGCGCGGCTCGGCGTTCGCGGCCGCGAGCGCGGCGCGAATCACCTGCTCCTGCGCGAGGCCATTCGGCGCGGTGAGGCCGTTGCTCGCGCCGTCCTGATTGATCGCGCTGCCGCGCAGCACCGCGAGAATCGGATCGCCGTTCGCCTGCGCGTCGGTGAGGCGCTTCATCACGATGAGCGCGCAGCCTTCGCCGCGTACGTAGCCGTCCGCCGATTCGTCGAACACTTTGCATTTGCCGTCCGCGGCCATCGCGTTGAGCCGCTGGAAACCGGCGTGCACCTCGGGCGAGAGGATGAGATTCACGCCGCCCGCGAGTGCGACCGTGCATTCGCGCGCGCGCAGACTCTGCGCGGCGAGATGCACGGCCACGAGCGACGACGAGCAGGCGGTGTCGACCGCGAGACACGGTCCTTGAAATCCGTAGACGTACGAGATGCGGCCCGCGGCCGTGCTCATCGCCGATCCGGTCAGCGCATACGCGTCGACGCGCTTCGCGTCGCGCGAGCGCAGATGGCGGTTCGCGTAGTCGACGTTCGAGATACCGACGAACACGCCGGTCGCGCTGCCCGCGAGCTCGGCGGGAACGAGTCCAGCGTTTTCGAGCGCTTCCCAGCTGACTTCGAGCAGCAGCCGCTGTTGCGGATCGATCGCCTGCGCTTCGACGGCGGAGACCGCGAAGAAGCGGTGATCGAATCCGTCGATGTTGTCGAGAAATGATCCCCAGCGCGCGTCGCGATGCTGCGTTACGTCCCATCGCTCGGCCGGCACTTCGCCGGGCGCGTCGAGTTTGTTCGCGAGCGCGCGCGCGAACGAGGCGAGATCGACGATGCCGCCGGGGAAGCGCAGCGCGGCGGAGACGATGGCGATCGGCTCGTGATGTCTGCGATTGACGACCGGCCCCGAGGCGGGCGCCGCTCCACTGGAGATGTAATTCGCGATCGCGCGCAGCGTCGGATAGTCGAACGCGAGTGAGACGGGAACGTCGCCCTCGACGAGCTGGCTCACGCGTCGTGCGAGCTCCGCGGCTTGCATCGACGACATCCCCTGCTCCGCGAGCGCGACGTCGACGGCAACTTCGCGGCCGAGCAGCTCCGATGCGATCGCAGTGAGTTGCGGCAGAAGAGACCGATCGGCACTTCGCGCTTCCCGAGTGTTCCGCAGCTCCTCTTCGATCGCATCGAACCGGCCCGCCGCGCATTCGCCCGCCAGCTCGCGCCGCCGCACTTTTCCGCTCGTCGTCTTCGGAATGCGCGCGACCGGGATCACGCGATCGACGACCAACCCGCTCTCCGCGGCGACGCGCCGCCGCACAGCATCGGCGATCGCGTGGAACGGCGCGAGCGCGCCTTTGTGGCGGACGAAGAACACGAGGTCCTCGCGCGTGCCGTCGCGGCGCGGAACGCCGGCGGCGACGACTTCGCCGAGGTCGATGCCGGCGATGCCTTCGACGAGACGCTCGAGATCGTGCGGGTAGTAGTTCGCGCCGTTGACGAAGATCAGATCCCTCGCGCGGCCGGTGATGACGAGTTGTCCGTCGTCGTCGAAAAATCCGAGGTCGCCGGTGTCGAGCCAGCCGTCGTGCAATGCGGCTGCAGTCGCTGCGGCGTCGCTGTAGTAGCCGCGCGTGATCGACGGACCGCGCACCTCGATGCGTCCGATGCGGCGCGGGCCGGTGATACGAACGTCGATGCCCGCGAGCGGACGTCCGACGACGACGAGATCGATCGCGTCGGCATCATCACTCTCCACCACTTCGTCGCGCGCGAGCCCTTCGCGCGACGCGCGGATCGTCGTCACCGGCTCTCCCGGTTTGGTCAGGGCGACGAGCAGCGTCGCTTCGGCGAGACCGTAGCCGGGGAGAATCGCGTGCGGCGGGAAGCCGTACGGCGCGAGCGTTTCCGCGAAGCGGCGGCAGAGCGGCGCGGAGATCGGCTCGGCGCCGTTGAAGATGATGCGGATCGACGAGAGGTCCCACGCGTCCGCGGCATCGGCGCGGAACGCGGAGAGGAAGTAGTGGTAGCCGAAGTTCGGCGAGTAAAGCACCGTCGCGCGGTGCTCGGACGTCTTCTTCATCCACAACAGCGGCCGGCGGATGAAGAGCGACGTCGGCATCAGGATCTGTTCGAGATTGGCGACGATGCCGAGGATGTGAAAGCCGACGAGTCCCATGTCGTGCGTCAGCGGCATCCACGAGAGGAGGCGATCGGCGGGGCCGCATTCGCTGTGCGCGGCCATGTCCGCGGCATTGCGCCGCAGCGCCGCATGGGTCACGGTCACGCCTTTCGGGGTGCCGGTCGATCCCGACGAGAACTGCACGAGCGCAATCGATGTCGGGTCGATCGTCTCCGGCATGTCCGCGAGCGGCGCGCCGTCATCGGGGATCGTGGCATCGAGCACGCGCCCGTCGAAAGACTCCGCGACTTGCGCGCGTGTGGTCGCAATCCACGGCCGTCGCAGCCGCGCGCGCACGTTCTCGAGCTTGCGCACGTGTTCGGGCGAGCTGCCCGCGGTCAGCGGGACGGCGATGAGCTTCCCGAGAAAACACGCCCACAACGCGGCAACGAATTCCTGCGACGACTCGAGGTGCAGCACGACTTCGTCGCCGGCGACCGCACCCTCCGCGTTCCACCGCGCGAGCAGCGCGAGCGCGTTGCGGCGAAGCTGCGCGTACGACGAGAAGCGCTCGTCGTCGTCGCGCTCGATAAAACGGATCCCGCGCTCGCCGCGCGCGGCGATCTCGAGAGAGTCGATGACGGTGAGCTCGCGCACGATCAGGGACCTCCCAGCGTGCGCATGACGATCGCGAACGCGATGAAGACGAGCGCGCGGACAAAAATCCACGTGGCGCGCGACGGCTGCGGACCGGCAAAGATCATGGCTTCGCTCCTCCTGCCGCCGCGGGGTCGAAGAGAATCGGCAACCCGTCCGCGTTGCGGCCGATGAGAACGACTTTGGTGTTGTTCGATTTCGCGAGCTCCAGCGTCGCCTCGATGCCGCGCAGACGGAGGTAGCGCTCGTCGAGGTTCGCGGAGACGATCTTTTGAAACTTGCGAATGCCTTCCGCCTCGACCGCCTTGCGCTCCGCTTCACGCTTCGCTTCTTCGACGCGGTACTGCTGCAACTCGACCATCTGCTGCTGTCGCAGCTTGTCGTGGATCGCCTGCGACAACTCCGCGGGCAACGTGATCTGTTTGATGACCACGTCCTCGACTTCCACCGCCTCGGTGTCGAGTTGCGTCCGCGCATACGCGACGCTGTCGTGCAGCGCGGCGGTGTATGTCCGCGGCTGCGTCAGCGTGGTGTACGTCGCGTCGCCGACGACGCGCTGCAGCGTCGACGAGATCTCCTGCACCACCAGCTTGCGCGCGTAGTCGGGGCCGAAGCGCTCGTGCAGATCGACGAGGCGCTCGATGCGCGGCCGGTAGCGGATCGAGATGTCGAAGACGATGTCGAGTCCGCCCGACGTCAGCACGCGAATCGGCGTGCTGATCTCCTGTACGCGCACGTTGTAGAGCGACATCTCGTCCCACGGCGCGATGACCTGCATTCCTTCGCCGTAGACCTTGTCGACGGTGCCGCCGAAGAAGCGGCTCCAGCGCACCGCGCGCTGTCCCGAGCCGACCGGGACGAAGATGCGGTCGTGCAGAAATCCGAAGACCAGCAGGAACAGCAGCGAGCCGCAGACGACTTCGAATGCGTGGCGCAGGAACCACGGGCGCTCGTCCGGCAGGAGCAGGTCGTCAGGCGGCTCCATCGCATACAGCGCGGCGGTGCGGTGGCGCGCCCAGTCATGCATGGGCTGCCTCCTCCCATGCCTCGATCTGGCCGTTCTCCATCTTCAGCACGCGATCGGCGATGTGGAAGTAGTGATCGTCGTGCGTGGCCGCGATGATGGTCTTGCCGCGCCGCTTCAGATCCGGCAGCAGCGTTTCGTAGAAGAATCGGCGGAACGTCGGGTCCTGATCGGCGGCCCATTCGTCGAGCACCTGGATGGGCCGGTCCTCGAGAAGGCTGATGAGCAGCGCCAGGCGCTTGCGCTGTCCCGTCGAGAGATCGACGTTCGTGAAGCGCTCGCCGTCGACGATCGTGGTCTTGTCGTCGATCTCGAGGAGGTGCAGCAGCGCATCGGCGCGCTCCTGATCGATCGGGCGCAGTCCGTAGAGGACTTCGAACAGGTAGTAGTCGACGAAGATCGGCGAGAAGAGCGAGCGATACGCGGCGAACGACGTCTGCCGCAGCGGGCGTCCGTCGACGAGGATCTCGCCTTCATCAGGATAGTAGAGCGACGTGAGGATCCTGAGCAGCGTCGACTTGCCGCTGCCGTTTCCTCCGACGATGAAGATGATCTCGCCGCGCTCGAACGTGCCGTCGATCGGACCGAGCGTGAACACCGGCTGTCCGCTTTTGTCGCGGTATCGATACATGACGCCGTCGAACGTGATGGTCTTGAAGTCGGAGAAGTTCTCGCGCGGCAGTACGTCGGTCGGCGTGCGCGCGCGCGCCTGCTCCAGCGCGCGCTCGATGCGCTCGATCGACGCGACGGCGACGTCGGCGTTGGTAAAGGCCGGCAGCGAGCCGAAGAGATTTCCGAGCGGACCGATGATGAAGAGGATCGTCGCCGCGCCCTTCGTCACCACTTTCGGATCGACGTCGGACAGGCGCGGCAGGAGAAAGACGATCGTGGCGATGAGGATGTAGAAGATCGTCTGCGCAAAGACGAACACGCGCGCGAAGCGGCCGCCCGTGCCGATCTTCAGTCGCGCCAGCCGGTCGGAACTGGCGTTCATGTCGCGCACGAGATCGTTGCCGCGCGCGAGGTTCACCTTCACTTCCTTGAACCCTTCGAGGAGACCGGTGAGCAGCCCGAAGTACTCGTGCTCGCGCTCCTGCGTGATCTGCGTGGCGCGCGAGAGACGGCGCAGCTCGCGGAGATGCACCGACACCGCGATGAGCGAGATCGCCAGCGTCATCAGAAACGCCAGTCGCGAGAGAAACGCGAGATAGAGAACGCTGAAGAGCACCATCACCGCCGACTGGATGGCGATGACGAAGCTCGCGGCCGCGCTGGAGATCAGCATGATCTGCTGCGAGACCGTCGAGTAGATCGTGGAGCGTCCGATCTGTTCGAGCGGAGAAAGATCGGATGCGCGGATGGAGTCGGTGATGCGCTGGCGGATGCGGTTGAGCACCGTTTCCACGAGCAGCGTCGAGGCCACGAGGATGTAGTGCTGGGCGATGACGAAGACGGCGATGATGGCGATGAAGAGAAAGAGTTGTTTGCCTGAGGGCTTGCCGCTTCCGGCCGCGGAGTTGATGACGCCGAGGAGGACCGCGTTCACCATTCCGGAGATCGTCGCCATGACGCCGATCTTCGTCAGCGACACCGGTGACTCCTGTTTCAGCAGCGCGAACAGGCGCATCGCGACACCTCACCCTTGTGACGTGGAGTTGCCGCGCCGGAAGCGTGGACCCTCGCCTCCGGCGCGCGGTTGATGGACGATTCACTGCAGGGACTACGCGGCTCTCTCCGTTGCGCTGGTCTCGTACCACTTCACATAACGGCCGACGGCGTCATTGATCGATTCGAGCAGCACCTCCGGATCGGTGTTCCCGCCGTAGGCGACGAACGTCTCGATGGCGACGTTCCCGAGCATGTACGTGATACCTGCCGCGAACGCCGACTGCGTGAAGCCGCTCAGGAACGAACCGACGAACGGGATCATGCGCACCAGGGCGCCGGGCAGGGCGGCGGCGAACGACTGCGGAATCAGCGCCGCGAAAATGGAGGAGAGCAGATCCTGAAAACGCGTCTTCTCGATCGAGACGCCGTAGTAGCGCGCGATCGCTTTGATCATGTAGTAGTTCACGGCGGAGAGAAACGCGACGTCGAGCACGGCAAACGGCAGAAATCCGCCGACCACCGACCAGAGCACGAACCGCTGCACGATCTGTTGCGGCGGAGTCAGGGCCGCGCGCACCGTCAACGCATTCGGCAACGGCCCCGGCGTGATTCCGCCGGCGAGTCCTTCCAGAGCGCGTTCCTCTGCCCACGCTTCGCTCCGTATGCCCGGACGGAATCGTGAGGTCGGTGCGACCGCAATCCAATTCCAATTCACCGGGACTTCTGCTCTCGCTGCATTCCGGCTTCTCGCTCCTGTCGCCATCGGTTGTTCTCCTTTCTCTCGAAGACAAAGACTCTCTTCGACTCCTTACTGTCTCGAGTCCGCGGTTCATCTCATTTTTTCCGTCGTTCTGTCTGAATTCTTTTTCCGCCCCTGCTTCTTCACTGCATCCAGCAGACGCCGCCGCGCACGGAAGAGCACGCGATTGAAATGCGCGGAGGTGAGGCCGAGGGACTCGCAGATCCGCTCCTTCGGCTCGTGGTGCAGATAGAAGCGGCGCAGCAGCTGGCGATCACGCTGCGTCCGAATCGCCGCGATTGCATTACAGAGCAGTTCGTATTCCTCGGCGTGGAGGACGCGCATCAATTGACCGGGCGACGGATCGACGAACTCCTCGAGTGGCCGCCCTTCGATCTCCGTCTGCTGCCGCAGGCGCTTGCGGCGATTGCGCGCCATCAGCAGCGTGCGCGCGGTCTGGCGGAGGAATTGTCCGAGGGCGCCGGGATCGTCGAGACCGCGCCCGCGCAGCCGCACGAGCACGACGGCGAACGTGTCCTGATGGAGGTCCTCGGCGATCCAACGGTTGCGCGTCAGCGCCTCCAGCATGCGCATCATCGACGGGCCGTAATGTCGCACCAGCTCGTTCTCCGCCTCGGCATCGCCGGCGCGGATGCGCCGGACGAGGTCACTGCCCTTCTCCTCCATCCGTCTCCCATTGGCGAGAGATCGAGGCAGACACGAATCGCGTCAAATAGTTTATGACTTAGTGACTGCTTAGCTTACTTCTCTCGCTGCGGAGAAAAGTACTGCGGATGAAACGTGGATGCTGTGCAGAATTGGACAAGCGCGAGACAACGCGTGGCCGATCAAGCGCCTCCGTGATACCACGTGTAGATCGGCCATCCGATCGCGGCACCGATCACCAGCAAGCAGCACGAGCAGGAGGATCGTTTTCGGGTAATGCTTCCCCACCGGCAGATGCCGCGTCATCGAGCCGTAAGAGGAGATTCGCTCGCGCGAGTGCCGTCCGCTGCCCGTCAATTAAGTGACGTGGTGCTTCAGAACATCGTCGGTGTTGCGCGAGAAATAGATCATCACGACAGCCCCGAACAGGATTGCCCACTTCCACAGCTCGATCTTCGGAAGATCCTGTGTGACGAAGATTTGAACCGTGAAGATGACGGGTAGCGCTGACAGAACGATCCAGCCGAACCAAAAGAGAACTCTGCGCATGGCGGCCTCCTGGACGTAGTGTCAATCCGGCATCACTCGCGCGGAATGCCGGAGATCACACCGTCGTGTGACAGAGACCCCTCGCCGCCTCGCGCGCACACGTGCATGTGACGACTGCTGCACGCCATCGGACGCTATCGACCGATCTTGTAACCGGTGAAGCAACCGGACGTCGTTCTCATCCATCCGCCGAGCGTCTTCGACTTTCGCGATCGCACCATCTTCTACGGCCCGATCAGCGACGTCATCCCTTCGTCTCCTGTCTTCGAAATGTATCCGGTCGGCTTTCTCACGTTGGCCGCCTATCTGCGGCGGCACGGCTACCGCGTCACGATCGTCAATCTCGCGCTGCTCATGATGCGCAGCCGCCGCTTCCGGCCCGAGAAGTTTCTGCGCCGTCTCCGTCCGCGGCTTTTCGGGATCGACCTGCACTGGCTTCCGCACGCGCATGGCGGCCCGGAAGTCGCGGCGCTGCTCAAGCGACTCCATCCCGACATTCCGATCGTGTTCGGCGGCATCTCCGCCACCTACTTTCACGAAGAGCTGATTCGCAACGATGCCGTCGATTTCGTTCTGCGCGGCAGCGTGACCGAGCCGTCGCTGCTCGCGCTTCTCCGCGAGCTCGAAGGCGACCCCCAATTCCAACGCGTTCCCGGTTTGACGTGGAAGGACGACAGCGGAGCTCGCGTCAATCCCGACACGCTGCCGTCACGCACGCTCGATGAGTACGATTTCGACCTCGGCATGATGATCGGATCGGTCGTCAACCATCTCGACTTCTGGACGAGCATTCCGTTTCACGGGTGGTGGCGACATCCGATCACCGCCGTCTTCACGGTCCGCGGATGCGCGCGGCGCTGCGTGGCGTGCGGCGCGTCCGCCGATGCGTTCGGCCGCTTCATGCCCGGCCATTTCCCGCTGCGCCGCAGCCCGGCCGCGATCGGCGCGATGATTCGCGAGCTCGCGCGGATTACGCGCGCGCCGATCTTCCTCGTCGGCGATCTGCTCGACGGCGGCGCGGCGTACGCGTACGCCGTGCTCGATGAGTTGAAACGCAGCGCCATCGACAACCGCATCGTCTTCGAGTTCTTCCGCCCGCCGCCAGCCGAATTCATCGGCCGCATCGACGCGTCGGTACGCCACTGGGGTGCGGAGCTCTCGCCGGAGAGCCACGACGAGTACGTCCGCGCGCGATTCGGCAAAGCGACGTTCACGAATGAGCGAATGGCCGAGGCGATCGAAGCGATCCTGGCGACACGCTGTGAAGCACTCGATCTCTTCTTCATGATCGGCCTGCCCGGACAGACGTTCCGCAGCGTCATCGACATGACCGCCGAGATCGAGCGGCTCTTCCAGCGATTCGACCGCAGGCTCTCCGCGTTCATCACGCCGATGGGACCGTTCATCGATCCCGGCAGCGAAGGCTTCGAAGACGCGGAACGCCACGGCTACATCATTCGCGCGCGCACGCTGGCCGAACATCGCGCACTCCTCGAACAACGCGACTGGGAGTCGATCCTCAACTACGAAACGAAATGGATGACGCGCGCGGAGATCGTCGATGCGACCTATGAAGCGGCCGGGCGGCTCAACGATCTAAAGGAGCGCTACGGACGAATCTCGTCGCACATTGCCGCCGGCGTACGCGCGCGCCTCTCGAGCGCAAAGTCGATCCGAAAACAATTAGCCGCGGCCGGCGACGGTCCCCTCGATCCGAACATTCATCGCGCGCTCGTGGGCGAGATCCGCGCATTCTCCGAGGGGACGATCAACGACAAGGCAGAGCTCTTTCCGTCCGGCGCGTTCCTCAGAAACTTTCGCATCAGCGGCATCATCCCCTTCATCGCGCGAGAGCTGATGGGTCGATTCAGGGCGCGGACAACTAAGCCGTCCGTGATGCGTACTATACGTGCGTGAAACTGTTGGCCGCGCACATCGTCCTCGCGGTGATTCCGCTGCATGCGGCCGCCCAGGAGTGCGTCTCTCCTGCCTTCCGCGCTCCGGTGCGCTACGGCGTCGCGGCCGATGAAGTCGTGCTTGCGGCGGATCTCGACGGCGACGGCGCGATCGACATCCTGACCTCCGGCAACCAGGTGGATGAGGTCAGCACGTTCTCGGTCCTTCGGAATCTCGGTGCCGGAGCGTTCGCACACGAGCAGCAGATCGAGAGCGGCTTTGGTGAGCGGATCGAGGATTTGTCCGATCTCGACGGCGACGGCATCGTTGATCTCCTCGCTTCGAACTACTGGCAAAACGGCATCGCGATGTATCGCGGTTTGGGATCACTGCACTTCAGTGCTGGTACGGCGTTCGGGACGGCCACACATGGCGGACCGTCGCGAGCCGTCGATTACGACAATGACGGGCGAACCGACATGGTCAGCTTCTCGTTCGGCTCCGGCAATCCCGTTCGCGTTCACCTCTTCCGCGGACACGGCGACGGAGCGTTCGACGCGAAACAGACATTCGAGACCGGCATTGCAAACGCGGCCTCGCCGTCGATGCGTGTTCGTGACGGCAACGTCGAGTTCCTGGTGAGCGAACACTCAGGCCATCTCTGGTTGTTGCGGATTGCGCCCGGCGGAGTCTCCACGACGACGCTGGACGCAGGTCCCGGCTTGGATTTGACGAGCACATTCAGCGATGTCAACGGCGATGGAATTGCCGACATCGTGGAGACGAACGACGGCGGCAGTGAAGCGGACGCCAACCCGTTCGAGTGGATTTTCATCAGGCTCGGCAAATCTGACGGAAGCTTCGGGGATCGCCGCCAGCTGATGCAGGCCCGGCGAGTCTCCTTCCCAACGGAGCTTCTTGCTCGCGACTTTAATGGTGATGGTCTCGTGGATCTCATCGCTGGCGACTTTCACGCCGCGACTGTTTATTTCTTTCGCGGACGCGGCACCGGAGAGTTCGATGGCGGATTGCCGATCGATGCCGGCGGCCCGGTGAACGATCTCGCCGCCGGTGACTTGAATGGCGACGGCCGGCTGGACTTGGTGACCGCAAACGACAATCACTCCGTCTCGATCGTCATCAACGACGGCGGCACGCGCTGTCTCCCAAACCGGCATCGCGCCGTCCGGCATTGAGCTCACGCGCGCGAACACACGCACATGTGACACACGATGCAGCCTCCGTCCGGTTCGCGACCGATCGTGATCGCATGAGCACTGCCGATTTGCAACGCGTCCTCGTTCCCACGGACCTGAGCGACTTCGCCGGAACCGCGCTTCGCTGGGCCGGCATGTTCCAGCGCCGGATCGGCGCACGATTGACCTTGCTCTATGCGAACGAGCCGTACATCCCGTTCGACGTGATCGAAGGTCCCGCCGCGTACCTGCTGCAGCGCGATCCTGAATTCCGCGTGCGGCTGACGGTGGAGCTGCGCGATCACGTCGAACGATTTCTGCCCGACGTCGGCGATGCCGCCGAAACCATGATCGTCGACGCCGCGCCCGCCGCGGCGATCCTCGAGACAGCCGAGTCACTCGATGCGGACTTGATCGTCATGGGCACGCACGGCCGCACCGGCTGGCGCCGTGCCCTCCTCGGCTCGGTCGCCGCGAACGTCGTCCATCACACCGATCGTCCCGTTCTCTGCGTTCCCGCGGATGCGCCGGCGGCGATCGGCAGGATACTCTGTCCCGTCAACTTCACCCCGATCGCACGCATCGCGCTCGATGAGGCGGCGAGGCTCGCGGAGACATTCGACGCCGAGCTCCTCATCGCCCACGTCACCGATGCCATCGATCACGCATCCGACGTGGAAGGCGAATTCGCCGCGTGGGTCGAGCCGCACGTCCTCAGCCGCTGCCGCTATTCGCACATCACTTCGTCCGGCAACGCGGCGGAAGAAACCATCCGGATGGCGCATGATGCGAACGCAGACCTGATCGTCCTCGGCGCCCGCCACAAACGCTTCGCCGACGCGACCGTCATCGGCACGACGACCGAACGCGTCATCCGATTTGCGAGAAAACCCGTGTGGGCCGTGGTCGCGCCGCAATCGAACATTCACCCGTGATTGCCGCCACGTGGGAACCGTGACCGGTTCAACAGCCGCGTCTCTCCTTCGCAACCACTGTTAAGGCGAAGGAGTTTGCTGTGAAGAAATCGAGATGCATCTTCATGCTGGCGGCGATTCTCATCGCGGCCACTGCTGCATTCGCCACGGATCCCGTCACGGTGACGACGGCCGTCACGGGCGATCCGGTGCCCGGCGCGACCGTCACCGCGAAAGCGACCATCGTCATCAACGACGGCTCGACGCTCGTCGGCGTGAAGTGGACGCAGACCGCCGGCGTGCCTGCAGTGCTGACGAACGCGAACGCCAATGTGGTCACGATCGCACTGCCGAACCGCAAGACGTTCCGCGAAGAATTGATCGAAGTGCTGGAGGAGCCGCCGATTGCGGACTCGCAACTGCCTTCGTACGTGCCGCCGAAGGCGCAATATGAAAGCGGGCTGCAGAATCGCTTCACGATCGTCAGGAAATGCAATGCGGCCATGCGCTCGAATGAGCGCATGGCCGCACGTTTATGGCGGCGCGGTTACGCGGCCTTGAGCTGCTTCTGCACAGGGACGACCGAGGCGGTTCGACGTCGAGCTTGACCGCGGCCGCGTCGACGCGCGCGTGCGGCGACGGAAGGTTGGTGCCCAAGGCCGGACTCGAACCGGCACGGATTTCTCCACACGCCCCTCAAACGTGCGCGTCTACCAATTCCGCCACTTGGGCAGGCTTTGAAAGAACTATCGTTACTTCTTGGCAGGCGCGGTGGGCGTCGCCTTGGTACCGCTCAGGACCGATCCGCGAGGGCGGGCTTGCAGGATCGCGAGCGCCATCGACGTGATGACGAATGCGATGAAGAAACCCGTCGTCAGTTTGTGCAGCAGCGTGGTCGCGCCGCGCGCGCCGAACGCCGTTTGCGAGCCGCCGCCACCGAACGCGCCCGCGAGGTCCGCGCCCTTCCCCTGTTGAACGAGGACGACGAGAATCAGAAACAGGCTGATGATGACGTGCAAAATGACGAGAACGATGGTCATGAAACCTCTCCGGTGCCTGACATTGAACCGGCCAGGGGCGTGAATTCTTCCCGGAAATGGCCGGCGGGTCAAGTGGTTCCGCGGTCACGCAGTTACGCGGTTGCGCGGCCTGACGTGACCGCGCGACTGAGCAACCGCGCAACCATTCACCGCATGCCGCGATGAATGGCCAGAAACTTCGCGGAGTCTAGGCTCGCGCCGCCGACCAGAAAGCCGTCGATCGTCCCGTTCGCCACGAGATCGTCGACGTTGTCCGGCGTCACGCTTCCTCCGTACAGAATCGGCGCGCGCGATGCGTGAAACGGCCAGTGCGTGGACAGCGCGCGGCGAATGTCGACCATCGTCTCCGCGACCATCGCGCCGCTGGCGTTGCGTCCCGTTCCGATCGCCCACACCGGCTCGTACGCGATCACGATTTCCGGCGCGCGCTCCAACTCCGGAACCGCGGTCGCTTTGATCTGCTCTTCGAGAAAGGTCGCGACGCGTCCTTCGTCGCGCACGCTGAGGTTTTCTCCGATGCAGAGGATCGGCTTGAGTCCCGTCTCGATCGCGATCGACAATTTCTTCGCGATCAACGCGTCGTCTTCTCCATAGATGTTGCGGCGCTCCGAGTGTCCGAGAATCACGTACTCGGCGCCGCAGTAGCGCAGCATCGAGGGCGCGACTTCGCCCGTGTACGCGCCTGACGCGTGGTCGTTGCAATTCTGCGCGGCGAGACTGACGCTTCGGCGCTGTGAGAACGCGTCGCGGAGAAACGGAAACGGCGGCGCGAACACCAGCGTCACGTCGCGCGGATCCTCTCGCGCCACCGCGCTCATCCACCCCTCCATCCCCTCGGGCGGCAGGTTCATTTTCCAGTTCGCGATCAGATAGCGCATTTTGAAAAGCAGAAAGCAGAAAGCAGAAAGCAGAAATGTTCGAAGAGAACCGCCATCCTGAGCCGCGAAGACGGCGAAGGATCTCGAAATTGCAGGCCTTTCGCATTTCGAGATCCTTCGCCGCGCTTCGCCGGCTCAGGATGACGGTTTGTTGTCCGCATTTCTCTTTTTGCTTTCTGCTTTCTGCTTTTCACGCAGTGTATCGGTTTTTGCCCTGCCGCTTCGCTTCGTATAACCGCTCGTCCGCGCGGCGCACGAGATCGCTCGGGCTGTCGTCGCGCTCGAACTCCGCGAGGCCGATCGAGATCGAGCACTGCACCGTCGCTTCCTCGTCGGTCGGAATCGCCAGCGCGCGGACGCGCTTCAACACGCGCTCGGCGACGGCAACTGCGCCGGTGATGTCGGTGTGCAAAAGGATGACGGCGAACTCGTCGCCGCCGAAACGCACGACCGTGTCCGTCGGCCGCAGCGTCTCGCGCACCGCGCCGCAAAGCTCGGACAGCACGACGTCGCCGATCATGTGTCCGTGGGTGTCGTTGATTTGCTTGAAGTCATCGATGTCGAAGAAGAGCAGCGACAGCGGGATGCCGAACGTCCGCGCGCGCTCGATCTCATGCGGCAGCTGGCGGCGGAAGTAGCGCTTGTTCCAGACGCCGGTCAGCTCGTCGGTCTCCGCGAGGTTCACGATGCGCTCGCGCACGCGGATCGTGTCGAGCAGCATCGCGATCTGTGTCGCGAAGATCGCCAGCATCTGCTGCTCGTGCTCCGTGAACGCAGGTTCATCGCGGCAGATGAGCAGCAGTCCCGCGGTGCGATTGTCCTGCTCCAAGAGCGCCGACGCGTTGCAGTGCAGCTCTGCGGCCGGCGTGTCGCGCCGCGGAAGATCGTGATGCTCGGAGACGACGACGATCTCGGTCGTGTCGAACGAGACGGGGATGTGCTTCGCCAGCGACGTGCGGATGCTCGTCATCAGCTTCTCATCGACGAGCGGCTCCGCGCCTTCGCGCGTGGCGATGAAGAGGTCGAGGTTCTGCTCGAGCATTACCGCGGCCGCGACGTCGAACGGCACGCAGCGGAAGAGGATCGCGAACGCGCGCGCGAACAGATCCGCAGCCGACTCGCTGCGAATCACGCGCGAGATCAGCTCCTGGATCAACGACAGGAGGTCGCGCATACGCGCGAGCTCGCGATGAGGATTGTCTGCGTCGTCGGACGACATGCCGGCGGACCCGGGAGGAAGTATAGATGGCAGATGGCGGATAGCGGATGGCAATAGAATTGCGCCGTGCTCATCGAGGCGGAGGCGATTCCGTATGAACCGGCGCTGCTCCGCGGCGAACGGCTGCTCGTCCTCTCACCCCACCCCGACGACGAAGTGATCGGATGCGGCGGAGTCGTCGCGCAGCATTTGCGCGAGCGGCGCGAAGTGCGCGTGGTCGTGGCCACGGACGGCGGAGCCGCAGGCGACGCCGCGTCGCGGCAAGAGGAATCGCGCCGCGGGTTGGCGGTGCTCGGGGAAGTTGCGTCGATCGAGTTTCTCGGGATTCCGGATCGCCAGCTCGCAGACCTCCCGCAACTCAAAGACATCCTCTTGTCTTATCGTCCCGACCTGGTCCTCGTCCCCGCGCCGATCGAGATTCATCCCGATCACCTCGCGCTCGCGCGCGTTTTCTGCGAGCTGATTCAGCGCGATGAGACGCTGTTCGGCGATCTCGCGGTCACGCGCGTCGCGTTTTACGAAGTCGGACAGCCGCTGCGTCCGAATGCGATCGTCGACATCAGCGACGTCGCGGACGCAAAGTACGCGGCCATCGCCGAGCATCGCTCGCAACTCGAGAAGCGCGACTACGTCGCGTACGCGCGCGGGCTGAACGCGTATCGCGCGATGACGCTGCCGGCGGGAACGCAATTCGCGGAGGCGTATTACATCGTCGACTTGCCGCTGCTGCGGACGACTTCGTTCAGCGAGCTGCGGCGGATGGTCGGCGCGCCGCGCGAGATCGAAGTCACGCGCACGACCGTGCCGGTCAGCGTGATCGTGCGGACGAAAAACCGTCCGGCATTGTTGCGCGAAGCGATCGCCTCGATTCGCGCGACGCAGTATCCGTGCGAGATCGTGGTCGTGAACGACGGCGGCGCGCGCGTCGAAGCCGAAGGCGTGACGCTGATTCATCACGACGAGTCGCGCGGACGATCGGTCGCCGCAAACGAAGGCGTGCGCGCGGCGTCGAACGCATTCATCGCGTTCCTCGACGACGACGATCTCTTCTACCCCGAACATCTCGCGACGCTCGCGAACGCGACCACGTCACCGCACGTCGCGTGGTACACGGACGCGATCTCCGCGTTTCTGCGCACGAGCGAGAGCGGCGCGTACGAAACGCATTCGCGCCTGCGGCTCTACGCGCAGGACTTCGACCGCGAGCTCTTGCTCGTCGACAACTACATCCCGCTGCCGACACTGCTCATCCCGCGGCAGCAGTTTCTCGACGCCGGCGGCTTCGATCCGGAGTTCGATCTCTTCGAAGACTGGGACCTTCTCATCCGTCTCTCCGCGCGCGGCGATTTTCTGCGCATCCCGCGCGTCACGTGCGAGGTGCGGCACTTCGAAGGCGGCTCATCCGTCATCCTCACGACTCCCGCAGGCTCGACCGCGTTTCGCGATGCGAAGCTGCGCGTCTGGAAGAAACACGCGTCACGCATCGACGACACGCTGCTCACGAATGTCTTCGAGCGCCAGAAGCGCCGCCTCGGCACTCTCTACTCCTCCGTCATCGAGACGAAGGGTCAGATCGACTCCGCGCTCGTGAACGCGGCGCGGCTCGAACGCGAGAAAGCGCAGCTGATCGACGACGGCGCGAAGCAGCATCACGAGATCGTCGGCTACTCGCTGCGCGTGCGCGAGCTCGAAGGAGCGATGCAGTCGCTCTCCACGATGGCCGAGGAATACCAGCGCCATGCGCAGCAGCTCGAGCGCGCGGTCCGCGACTCGGAGCGCGACTGCGGGAAGGCGCTCATGGAGAACGATCAGCTGCGCAACGCCAATCGCGAGACGCACGATGCATTGGAGCGCGCGCGCGTCGAGATCGCGCGCCTCAACGGCCTCCTCGACATGATTTACCACTCGCGCACGTGGAAGATTCACACGATGCTCGAGCGCGTGCGGGGACGCGGATGACGCGCGTGCTGCTCGTCTGCCCCGAGCCGCTCGGACACGGCCAGCCCGCCGGCGTCGGCATCCGCTTTCTCGAGATTGCGCGCGTGCTCCGCGACGGCGGACACCACGTCATCATTCTTTCCCCCGACGCCGGCACGATCGACGGTTGCCGCGGCGACTACATCAATCCACACACGCTCCTCGCTCTCAGCGAAGCGAGCGACGTCGCGGTCGTGCAGGGTCACGTCGCGAACGCATTCTTCATGCAGGCCGCACCGATCCCGTGCGTCGTCGATCTGTACGATCCGTACGTGATCGAGAACCTGCACTACTACGCCGAGCGCGGGCCGGAAGTGTTCAACCACGATCACCTGACGCTCACGTCGTCGCTGCAGCGCGGCGACCTTTTTCTCTGCGCCTCCGAAGCCCAGCGCCTTTTCTACCTCGGCGCACTCCTCGCCGTCGGCCGCCTCCACCCGATCGCATTCGAAGCAAGCCCGCGTCTCGACTCGCTCCTGCGCATCGCGCCATTCGGAGTGCAGCCGCCGCGTCCAATCACAACGCGCGATCTCGACGCGCCGGCGATTCTCTTCGGCGGGATTTACGACTGGTACGATCCGATCCTCGCCATCGATGCGATCGCGATCGCGCGCCAGTCGAGCCCCGGGATCACGCTGACGTTCACCACCCATCCGAATCCCGACATCACGCCGCAGGGCAAGCTTGCCGAAGCCGTCGCGCACGTGACGGAGAAGCGCTACAGCGATTTCATCCGCTTCACGCCGTGGGTCGCGTACGAAGAGCGCGCCGAGTTCTTCGACGCGTTCGCGCTCGCGCTGCTCACGTTCCGTCCGTCAATCGAGACCGACCTCTCGATGCGCACGCGCGTGTACGACTATCTCTGGTGCGGACTCCCGATCGTGACGAGCTCCGCGTCCGGCACCGACGAGATTCTGGAGCGCTACGACGCCGGCTCGATCGTGCGCAGCGAATCCGCGGACGCATTCGCGAGCGAGATCCTGGCGATCCTCCGTGATCGCGCACGCTATGAAAAAATGACGCGCGGCTCGCAGCAGTTCGTTCGCGAGCATCAGTGGCGCGACACGCTGCAGCCGCTGCGCGAGTTCTGTCGCGCGCCGCGCGCCGACGCGACGAAGGACGCGTTTGTCACGCCGCCGCCGATAGTCGAGCGTCGAGCGTCGATTTTCTCTCGGCTCATGCGTCGAGTGGTGCGCGCCTCCGGCGCGCGTTTGGGCGGGGGCGCGCCGGAGGCGCGCACCACTCGCAGATGAGCACCGAAGTTATCATCGTCAACTGGAACAACCGTCGCGAGACGCTGGAGTGTCTCGACGCGGTGAGCGCGCAGCTCGGCGACGTTGACGGCGCAACGATCACGGTCGTCGACAACGGCTCGACCGACGGCAGCGCGACCGCGATCGCGTCACGCCATACCAAGGCAAAGCTGTTTGCGCTGCACGAAAATCGCGGCTTCACCGGCGGACTCGCCGCAGCGCTCGCGGGCTCGGAGTCGCGCAACGTCGTCTTTCTCAACAACGATGCCGTTCCCGAAAAAGGATGGCTCGCCGCGTTCGTGCGCGCGATCGAGGACGCGCCCGACGACGTCGTCTCGATCGGCGGAAAGATCGTCGATCCGACCGGCAAGCTGATCGACTTCATCGGCGGGATGCTGACCTTCGACGGCCACGCGTTCCAGAACGGCTTCCGCTATCCGCTCGGCTCGCGCGACGAGCCGCGTGCCGGCGATGAGCTGCTGTTCGCGTGCGGCGGCAACATGATCTCGCGCCGCGCGCCGCTCATGGAGCTCGGCGCGTTCGACAACGATTACTTCGCCTACCTCGAAGACGTCGACTTCGGCTGGCGCACGTGGATCGCCGGCAAGCGCGCGCTCTACGAGCCGCACGCAACCGTCCGCCATGCCTCGAGCACCACCAGCAACCGCCTCGGCGACTTCGAGCGTGGCGTCCTGTTCGAGCGCAACGCGCTGCAGACCGCACTCAAAAATTTCGAGCACCTCGCCGAGTCCGGCGCGGCCGTGCTCTTCGCGTACCTGCATCGCCTCCATCACTACGCGACCACGCGCAACGACGGATCGCGCGAGCTGACGCGCCCTGCGATGGGAGAGAAGAAGAAGTCGCGCTGGAAACGCGAGCCGCTCGTCTCCATCGACGATCCGCTGACCGCGATGCAGTTCCGCGCCCTCGACTGGATCATGCGCAACCAGGAACGAATCGCGAAGAAACGCGACGACGTGCAACGCCGCCGCAAGCGCAGCGACCGCGAGATCTTCGAGCGCTTCCCGCTCCACTTCGTCGCGACGTATCCGGGCGACGAGGCGCTGATGCAGAGCGCGATCTTCCGCATGTTGCGTCCCGAGCTCGCATCGGTCGATCGCAACATGCGCGAGATCATGAAGCCGTAACCTGTGGAGCGGCGGCCGCCCTCGGCCGCCGGGATTCTAAGTTTCAACTTCGCGATCAAGCTTCCTGGTTCGGCGGCCGAGCGGCGGCCGCCGCTCCACAGCGTTCCGCCATCAGTGCAGCGCTTCCCGATATTATCCGCCGCACGTGACCTGGTTCCGGCGCTTCCTCGTCAACGGCGTTTTCTGGCGCCAGCTCCTCCGCTTCGCGGTACTCAATGTTCCGCTCTGGGTCGAGCCGATCGTCGAGGCGTTCTGGACGCTCTTCTTCTTGCTGTGGGGTCCCGGCCGCCGCGGCGTGATGCGCAATCTCACCGCCATTCTTCCCGGCTCGTCATCGCTCGCAAACTTCTTCCGCGCCTATCGCGTCTTCTGGAACTTCGCCTGGACGATCACCGACAACATGCGCTTCCGCGAGTTGCGCGTGAGTCCCGACTGGGAATTCATCGGCCGCGAATATTACGAGCAGCTGCAATCGCAGCCCGGCGGCGCGATCATCCTGACCGCGCACATGGGCAGCTACGACCTCGGCGCTCACTTGTTCGCGGAAAAATCCGGCCGGCAGATCGTGATGATCCGCGCGCCGGAGATTGACTCGCAGACGCGCGCGTTCGAAGAGTCGCACGCGTCCCGCACCGCGGCCGACTTGAAGATCGACTTCAACACGCGCGCGAGCGATCTCGCGCTCGACCTGCTGCACGCGCTGCAGCGCGGCGAGATCGTCGCCATCCAGGGCGACCGCGTGACGCCCGGCATCTCCGCGCTTCCGGCGACGCTGTTCGGCAAGCCGATGCAGGTGCCGGCGGGACCGTTCGCGCTGTCGATGGCCGCGCGCGTGCCGATCTACCCGCTGTTCATCATGCGCCGCGGACGGCGGCGCTACCGGATCGTGACGGCGAAGCCGTTCGAGGTGACGCGCACGCGCGACCGCGCCGCCGCGTTCGAAGAAGCGGTGAAACAGTGGACGGCGGAACTGGAGCAGGTGGTTCGCGAGGCGTGGTTCCAGTGGTTCACATTCCAGCCGTTCTCCGAGGAGCTGCGGTGAACATTCCGTCGCGCCATCGCTTCGCGCTGTTTCGCCTCGGCGCGTATTTGCGTTTGCGTCTGGCGCAAACTCCGATCAGGCAGGACGATGTCATGTACATCATCGATCGCGATCAAAGTGCGTTCGAGAGCTACTCGATCGCCGCGTGGTCGTTTGTGATGACCGCCTGCTACCTCAGCGATTTCGTGACGCCGTTCCTCGCGCCACTGCTCGCGGCGCTGGCGTTTCATGTCCCGATTTGCGTCGTCGGTCTGTTGCGCAAAAACAAGAACAACATTCGATTGACCTCGATCATCGCGATGTCGCTCCTCGCATTTGCAGCGGCGATGTACGCCACGTCGACGTCGTGGCTGCGCTTCGTCGCGTGGCAGTTCTTCGCCTTCGTCGCGCTCAACGCGCTCGCCGCCATCATCGTGTTCTCCCTGCGCGGCTCGATCGAGAAACTGGAGGCCGCATTCGCGCAGTAATTCTCGGCTTCGCCGCGATCGCGCCCGTCGCGCTTCTGCTGCTCTGGCCGCACTCGATCCCCGCCGCGATCGGCGTGCTGTTTCTGTCGCACATGCTCCTGCTCTATCCGACGCTCGCCCCGAATTCGCAGTGGCTCGGGCCGGTCGTCACCAGATTTGCGACCGACAAGAAAGAGCTGTGGCTGACGATCGACGACGGTCCGGCGGACGACACACACTCATTGCTTGATCTGTTTGATCGTCGCGACGTCCGCGCGACGTTTTTCGTCAAAGGCGTGCTCGCCGCGGAGCGGCCGGACGACATCCGCGCGATCGTCGCGCGCGGACACTCCGTCGCCAATCACTCGCACACGCATCCGTCGGCGACGTTCTGGTGTCTGCTGCCGTCGCGCATCGCGTCCGAGATCGTGCGCTGCAACGAAGTTCTGACGACGCTCACCGGCACCTCTCCGCGCTGGTTCCGCGCGCCGGTCGGACACAAAAATCTGTTCGTGCACGTCGTGCTCAAACATGCGCGCATGCGCCTCATCGGCTGGACCGCGCGCGGCTTCGACGCTGTCATCTCCGATCCACGTCACGTTCTCGGCCACATGCTGCCGCACGTCAAGCCCCGCGCGATTCTCGTGCTGCATCAGGGACGTGCGCATTCACTGCGAGTCATCGAGCACGTCGTCGTCGCGCTGCAGGAACGCGGCTACTCGTTCGTCGTTCCGGATGACGACGCCCTGCGAAACACGAACAGGTAGTTGTTGTACGGCGTGCGTCCCCACAGCGGCGTCACGCGCGATTCGAAGCCGGCGAACGCGCCGATGATCCGCTCGCGCGTCGGGAAATTCAGCGCCTCCGCTTTGATCCATCGAGTGCCGCGCGAGATCGCGTCGGCGACTACCGTCATTCGATATCGCCACGATTCATCGCGGATTCCCTGGCGAATCGCGACAAATCGCGCATTTCGCGCGACGCTCGCGAGGAGCTGCTGCTGCGCGTCGTCGTCGAGATACTGGAGGATGTCGAGCATCACGACGTTCGGATGCGGCGGCAACTCGCGCCGCGCATCGCCGGCGATGAACTCGACGTCGCGATACCGCGCCGCCGCTTTGCGCGCGACCTCGATCTTGCGCGCGTCGAAGTCGATGCCGGTGATCGGCGCGCGGAAGCCGTGCTCGCGCAGAAAAAACGGAAGCAGACCGATGCCGCATCCGATGTCGACGAGTGGAGCGTCCGGCAGCTCCGCGAGCACGGCGTCGTACACGCGATCGAACGCCACTTTCCAGCGAACGTACGAGCGCAACTCGCGGCGTTCGTAAAGCGACGCGAGCCGCTTCGCTACCTCCGCGCGGCTCACGCGGAGAGATGCTCGATGACGTCGATGAGGTCGGGCAGATTGAAAGGCTTCGGCAGGATCGCGGCGACGCCCATCTGCAGCAGCGCCTGCGGCTCGACGCGCACGTGCGCGGAGACGACGATGATCGGCACCGTGCCGAGGTGGCCCGTCTCCTGGAGGCGCTGCAGAAAATCCCAGCCGTTGACGTCCGGCATCGCGAGATCGAGCAGCACGACGTCGGGATGATGAATCGTCAGTGCGCGCTGCCCTTCCGCGCCGTCGCCGGCGAGCAGCACCATGAAGCCGTGCTGGCGCAGCGCGGCCGCGAGCATGCCGCGCAACGGCAGATCGTCGTCGATCACGAGCACGCGCTTCTTCTCGACGTCGCCGAGGCGCTTCTCGTGTCCGTTTGCGCTGCCCTGATCGAGTTCAGTCGTCATGCGCGGTTCATTCTAACGACGGTCGAGAACGGCATGCAGAAGGTGAGCCACTACACATCGCTTCACGATTACTGTGTGGCGACCGCTGCCCTTGTGGCGACCGCTGCCCTCAGCGGTCGCGGCGCCGCTGGTGCCGCCACAGGCGGCACTGTGACCGCTGAGGGCAGCGGTCACCACAAACCTTAATGTTTCAAGATCGCGCCCATTAAAACAAGTCACTGTCCGCCCAGGTGTAATACAGCGCGTCGCGCATCGCCGCGGTCGCTTCGGCCTCGGCGAACGGTACGCACATCACCGAGAGATCGTTCGGCTCGGCCTCGGTCTCGAAGCCGAGGCTGCGCAGCTTCGCGTCGAACCATTCCGGCCGCGGCGGGAACCACCCTGCGATCGTCTTCGCCGAATGCAGCGGCGCGACATGCCGCAGCACCGCGTCGATCGCATCGGGAAATTGCGGATCGAACAGCGCGTCGCCCCAAAGGAGTCGACCCTCGGCCAGGCGGTACGCAATCCAGCCAACGAGCACGCGACGCCTGCGAATCGCGACGAGCGTGTAGCGCAAGTCGGGAGCATCGAGAAAGCGCCAGCGGACGTAGCGCGCATCGCGGCGGACGAGGAAGCGATAGCCGTTTGCAGCACGCGCAAAAAGCTCGTCCCATTCCGGATTCACGTGGCGCACGAGCTCGAGGCTGTATCCGCGCAGCCGGCGCGACAGACGCGACATCGGTCGCAGCGGATGCTTGCGCAGATCCAGCATCCGAAACGTCACCGGCTCGACGCGATCGGCGCGCAGAAAGCGGAGCGAGAACTTGTGGATGTTCGCGACATTGAAGCCGTAGTTGAACGCGACCTGGTTCTCGCAGAAGTGCTCGTAGAAATGCAGCGCCGTGCGGCCGAGGATCGACGTTGGACCGCGGCCGACATGACGCACCGAGACGTCCGTCATCGTGTCGCCGATCTGATGCGCGAGCACGTCGCGGTCGAACATGCGAAAGGGCACGGCGTAGCCGGCGTAGTGGCCGACGAGATGATTCTCTTCGTCGAGCGTAAGACTGATCCGCTCGTTGCCGAACGGGTTCTCGCGATACTTCCAGTTGAAGTGCGCGAGCGTGCGCGGCGCGTGCGGGAACGAGCGCGCGAAGAGCTCGAGGATCGCCGCTTCGTCGCCGTCGCGATATTCGCGCGTGACGAAGCGCGCGTCAGCGGGCATGCGTCGGCTCCACCGAGCGGATCGCGCGCGCGTTCAGCGGCATCCCGGCGCGGCGCTTGGCCACGATGCGAATCGAGCCGGTGCTGACGATCATCGGGTCGGGGAGCAGTTTCAGGATCACGCGCGCGAGCGGCGCGATGAACGGATGATGCGACTGCAGCCAGTGGCGCACGAGTTTCTGATCGCGGTATTCGAAGTCCGGTCCGACGTCGGCGATCTCGAAGCCGGAGCGCTCGAGCAGCTCGATGAGCGCGGAACGCGAGTAGAGAATGAGATGCGTGCGGAAGTTCTGCGCCATCCGCTTCTGCTCGGAGAACACGTAGATCAATCCTTCGGTGTCGAGCGCCGAGAGGAACAGCATGCCGCCGGGCTTGAGCAGGTCTTTGATGCGCGCGAGCGCGTCGTGCGGGTCGGGCACATTCTCGAATACGTGGAACAGCGTGATGGCGTCGAAGGCGGGGCCGGTATTCACGAACGACGAGAGCGACGCGCAGGTGACGTCGAGGCCGCGCGCGCGCGCCTGGCGCGCGGCAGCAGACGCGGGATCGATGCCGGCATATTCATATTCGTTCGCGGCGATCGCGCCGAAGCTGCCGTCGCGCACGCCGATCTCCAGGATGCGCGCGCGCGACGACAACCGTCCCCGCAGCCAGTTGAATCGCTGTAGGCTGGTCTTCTCGCGCGCCGGCTGCGAATGCGCTTCATACGACGGCGGCGTCACCTCGGCGTGCGCGCGCAGCACGCGCCGCACCGGCGCGCCTTCGTCGTCGGTGAATTGATTCAGGTAGCGGCATTTGCAGCGGCCGCACTCGCGCACCACGTTGCCCGGAATCTGCGCCGCGGTCCAGACGTGCGCGGAGAAACAGACCGGACAGCGCCGCGCCGCGCGATAGGCGTTGCGGCGATTGGCGAGGCGGATCGAGATCGCGGACGGAATCGAGTCGAGCGTCGCGTAGGCCCGCTTGCGCGAGGACGACTGGACGACGAGCCGCTCGACGCGAAAGCCGTACTTGTTGGCAAGGAACGCGATCTCGAGATCGCAGCGGCAATCGACGAGACGCGACTCGCCGGCGACGATCTTCGCGGCGGTCGACGTGAATGCGCTGAGCTGGATCGACGGATCGGGAAGGATCGGGACGAGAATCGAGCGCAGGATCGCGGAGCCGCGATGGCCGGCGCGCGTGCTGGCGAAGACGATGTCGGTCCCGCCTGAATCGACCATTGCCACGGCATCGCCGATGGCGCTGACGGGATATGGCAGCTCCGGATCGACGACGACGATGACGCCGCCCTTCGCGTCGGAAACGCCGCGCCGCAATGCGACGGCGTACTGCTCGTTCTCCGGCGCGAGCACTTCGAACGTGAAGCCGGTCGTCTCCAGATAGCGCTCGATCGCGGCGACGGCATTGCCGGCGCCTCCCTGCCGGAGCGGGACAACGACCGACACGCCGGGCGCGCTCATAGACCGATTGTATCCACAATGCGGTAATACAGCGGCTGGTCGCGCACGCTCTGCCGTATCTCGGCGGGCAGCTCGACGACGCTCGTGCGCGGAAAATGTCCGGCCGCGGTCGCGAATGTCGGCAGCGGCGAGACTTCGATTACCACGTGCTCGCGCTCGACGGAAATCGGTCCGTCCAAACGGCACGGCTCGTCTACCTGCGGCACGCGCTCGAGACGCTCGAGGAGCTGCGTCGCAATCGGGCCGCTCCATTTTTCCAGGTAAAGATGCTCCGACCGCGCGTAATTCGAGCCTGCCGCCGCCGTATCCTGTCCCGCGCTCTGATTGTACAAATGACGGCATTTCGCGGCCGGCACATACACGATGCGCTTGGTCAGGCGGCGCAGGAAGTCGATTTCCTCGAAATACAAGCGAAATCGCTCGTCGAATCCGCCGGCCTCATCGAAATCGGCCGCGCGAATCGCCATGACGGCGCCTGACAAGCCGCGCACTCGCGTCGTTTTCTCGAGCGACCAGAACTTCTGCCGTTCGCGAGTCCTTCTTTGATCGCGCTGCTCGAACCAGTTGCGCGAGCGGCTCGCGAGCACCTCGTCGAATTTTCTCCACGTCGTATTGAGATCGGCAGGCGGCAGAATCCATTCGCACGCATTGTCCCAATACAAGGCCGGACCCGCGACTGCTGTTTTCTTATCCAGCGCGTCATTGAGCTGATCGATCGCGCCATCATGGAAAATGACGTCGGGATTGCTGACGACGATCGTCTCTCCCTCACAGGAACGGCGACCGAGGTTGATTCCGCCTGCGTATCCGAGGTTTGCCATTGGTGTGATTACAGTGTCTGCAACGTCGCGCAACGAGCCCGCTTCATCGAGACCGTTGTCCACGACGACGACTTGCAATGGTGTGCTCGTGGTCAGACGCGCACTGCGGATGGCATCCGCGGCAAGCGCTGCGCTGCGATAGTTGATGATCAGCAGCGAGATCATCGACGCTCGACGACGGCGGCTTCGACCGGCGCCGATTGCAGCTCCCAGCGATGCGCGACGGACAGCAATCCGATCTCGAAACGCTCGCCGGTGATCGAGAACGCGGGCCGTACGTCCCGGCGGTCGAAGACCGTAATGGCATTTTCGTCGCCGACGAATGCAATGATCGAATAATCGCCGCGCAGCAACGGGACGTCGATCAAACGCACGGTAATGTCATATTCGGTACGGCCCGACAGAGGCGGAACGCCGTCGGCATGCGTTCCGACGCCGAAGCATTGCAGATCGTCGGCGGAGCGATGCACGCCGACAATGACGTGCACGGGCTGGTCGGGACTGTCGGCCTCAATGATGACGCGGACGTAGATATCGTCGCCGGATGCGAACTGTTCGCGCCGGCGGCCGCTGCGGTCGCATACGACGATCTCGCGGAATCGCACCGGCGAAAGCGTCTCCGCCGCCGGCGCGCCTTCGTTGGCCGGATGTTCGCGATCGCGCTCCAGGAGCAGGGTCTCGTAATCGTGCACGACGTCGAGCGACGGACCGAAGCGCATCGCCCTGCCGTGATCGAGCCACAATGTCCTCTTGCAGATCGAGGAAATGTAATAGAGCGCGTGCGAGCAGAAGAGGATCGTTCGCCCCTCGTCCTGAAAATCGCGGATCTTGTCGATGCATTTCTTCTGAAAATGCCCGTCGCCCACCGCCAGCGCCTCGTCGATCACCAGGATGTCGGGATTGACGTTCACGGCGACGGAAAACGCGAGACGCATGTACATGCCGGACGAATACGTCTTGACCGGCCGATCGAGAAACGGTCCCAACTCGGAGAATTCGAGAATTTGCGGCAGTCGCTGGCGAACTTCGACAGGTGTGAGGCCGAGAATTGCCGCATTGAGCGCCGCATTATCGCGTCCGCTGAATTCGGGATGAAATCCCGTTCCCAGTTCCAGAATCGAGGCGATCGTTCCATGCGCCTCGAGCGAGCCGGAGCTCGGCCGCGTGATGCCGCAGAGAAGCTTCAACAGCGTGCTCTTCCCCGCGCCGTTCTGCCCAATGATCCCGACCGTCTCTCCCCGCTCCACCTCGAACGACACGCCTTCCAACGCCGGAAACACGACATGCCGCGGCTTGCGCGTGAGGATCTCGACCAGGCGGTCGGCGGGCCGGCGGTACATGTCGTAATGCTTCGACACGTCGACGGCGCGGACGGCGATTTCCATCGCCGGCATTGTACCGTCCTACGGCGTCGCGTTCGTCCCGCTGTAGGGATGCTGCGTCGCGCTGGTGGTGCATTTGATGCCGGGCGGGCACACGAAGATGCCGCCGGCCGGCCCGATTTCACCCGCGGGTGCAGCGGCGGCGGCCGAGCAGCCGTTGCCGAGCTGCGCGGCATCGAAGTCGACCGAGTACTCGCCGGCATGCATCGAGACAATCACCCAATTCTGACTCGGCCGCGACCCCGGCGCCTGGTTGTTCAAGTTGAGATACATCCAGCCGGCGTCGTCGGCCGTCGACGGTTTGCGCGGGAGTATCGACGAGTGTTGCGCCGATACGATGAACGCCGACGGGCTGGCTGGATAGGAGAGAGAACAGATCGGAGAACACGTCATGTATGGAACAGTCGTCGTCGAATTTTCGTGCTCGTCGAAACGAATGGACTGCGCGATCGGCATCCCGCTGTTCAGCCATGTGCCTTTGCAGGAGGCCGTCTGAGCTCCCACGGCCACGCCCTCCCGCCAAATCACATAATTGGTGCGGATCGAGGCATCGTCGTCGACAACACGTGCCGCGAATGTCGAGGGCAGCGGCACGCGCCGGTCCATTTTCCGATTGTGAGCGGGCGTGTAGTGATCGTAAAACGTATAAGGAAGACCGGTCGTGTCCGGCGGAGGAACCGAGCCGACCGGCCCGCCCTCGGGAATCGCGCGGATGTGGACCATCGGATTGCCGAACGCAAGGTTCCCGATGGACCTGTAGTTGCTGATCCGCTGATAATCGCCGATCAGGACGTTGTCGAACAGAATTTGCGTCGAGAAATAAACGGGATTGTTCGGCAACGCGGGAGTACAGTCAGTCACGACGTCCACCGTTGCAAACCCGCGCGCATTCGAATGCGTGCCGCCGACCCGTGTGGTGCCGCAGGCGCTCCTGTAAAGCCCGGTGGTCAGCGCCCACTGAAGGGCGTCGATCATTTCCGCCGGGATCTTCCCGTCGAGATTCGTGCCGGAGCACGATCCGCCGGGGACCACACTCCCCTCGGAAATATTGGGATTACTATTGTTGAGTCCCGGCTCCGACCCCGAATAGGCAACGTGGCCCCGGAGCGCCGCGTTGGGTGAGATCGCATCGATGGTCGACGACGTACCGGGGCCGCCCGGTGCGACCTGTCCGCGGGCAATCACATCATAAAGATCGATCGTCTGCACGTCGTACCCGGTCAGAAAGAGATTGAACGTGAGCACGGGAAAGGTCCAGTCGGTCCAAAGAGTCACGTGTGCAATCTGCGGCGCGGGCGACACATTCGTGACCGTGAAGACTGTGGTCTCGCCTTCTCCTTCGGGCGTTCTGAAATCCACGTCAAAGAACGGCAAGAGGAGCGTCGCCGCGGGCGCGACCGTGATCTCACAGGAGTCGTCATTCTCCGTGGTCGCGGCAAGCGCCGGCTGTGCAACCGCCAAGACGACCACGATGGCCAGAATCGTACGCGTGTTCATGCCTTGAAAAACAGTGTGGCGGGCCGAAGCCCGCCACATTCGATTCAGCGAAAATGATCGCGGCCTAATGCCTCGTCGACCTGCGTTTGCTCGTGGCCGGCGCGACTTTGACCTTTTCCGTGGACGTGAATTGCTGCTTGCTGTTCGTGACCTTCAGCGTGACGGTAAAATCGCCGCCCTTGTCGTACGTGTGCGTCGGAGCCTGTTCGGTCGACTTCGCGGTGTCGTCGCCGAAATCCCACTCGAACGAATGCGTACTGCAGCTGAAGTTGTAGCCGCCGAGAATGCCGAAGTTGACTGTCTCCGCTTCCTGGCACGTGCCGCCAAGCGTGCAATTGCTCTTCGCGCCAAGGAACAGAATCCGGATGTTCTGTGCCGTCATCGCCGCGCAGCTGTTGCTGCCGGTGACGTTCACGGTGCGCGTCAATGTTGCGGTCGAGCCGCCGCGTGACAGCTTCAATGTCACCGTGTAGGTGCCGCCGGCTGCATACGCATGCGTCGGCGCAGTCGCAGTGGACTTGGCGGAACTGTCGCCGAAATCCCATTCGTACGTATGCGTCGCGCAGCTGAGGTTATAGCCGAGAGTGCTCAGCGTGAAGGCGATGTTCTCGCCGCTCGCGCAATTGCCGCTCGAGGCCGTGCAGTTCGACGTCGGACCGTTGTACGCAACGGACACATTGAGGCCCGGCTGCATTTCGGCGCAACCCGTGCCTGAGCCACCGCCGCCGCCGCCGGTTCCGGTACCCACCGTCACCGAGCGCGAGAGCGTTGCCGTCTGTCCATTACGCGTGAGCTTCAATGTCACGCTGTACGTACCCGCCGTTCCAAACGCATGCGCCGGAGAGGCCGCGGTCGACTTGGCCGAGCTGTCACCGAAATCCCATTCGTAGGAATGCGTTGCGCAACCGAGGTTGTAGCCGGAGGTTGCGAGCGAGAACGTGATGTTCTCCGATGCCGAGCACGTACCGTTGAGTGCCGAGCAGCCGGAGGACGCGCCATTGAAGGCGACCGACACATTGAGGCCCGGCTGCATTTCAGCGCAACTGCCGCCGCCGCCGCCGCCACCGCCGCCACCACCACCACCGCCCGAACCCTGGGCGACCGTGACATTGCGGAAGAGATCGATCGCCTGCGTCGGATTGGCCACGTGAACGATGACCGGGAACGTACCGACGTTCGCGTACGTGTGCGTGACACTGGCCGCGCCGTCGGTCGTCTGCTGGTGCGGCGAGCCGTCACCGAAATCCCAATCGATGTCGTGCGCTCCGCAGCCGAAGTTGTAGCCGAGCGAGCTGAGTCGGAACGTGACGACTTCACCGGTGGCGCAGGTGCCGCCCAATGCGGAGCAGCCGCTCGTCCCACCCTGGAAGGTCGTCGAGATATTGACGCCCGCCGCCATGACCGGACAGGTTCCACCGCCACCGCCGCCACCACCGGTGCCGCCGCCACCCCCACCACCGCCGCCGCCACCGGTCGTACCGGTGCCGACCTTCACCTGCCGCGTGACCGTCGCGTCGGACAGACCGCCGTCAATGAACAGGGTGACGGTGTAGTTTCCTGCAGAGGCAAACGTATGGTTCGGCGACTTCGCGGTCGAAGCAGCCGTGCCGTCGCCGAAGTTCCACGAATATTTATCGCAATCCGCGGGCGTCCATCCGAGAACGCTGAACGAGAAATCGATGATCTCGCCGGCATTGCACGACGTGAACGTGTCGAGGCAACGCGTCGTGCGGCCGAGATAATTGATGCCTGTCGTCGCGGACGTCGGAGTGCTTCCGCACAACGACGCGGCGACCGTAATCGGCAGCGCCGTCGGGGTCGCATCGCCGAGCGCATTGCTGACCGTCACATTGACTGTGTACGTGCCGGCCTGCGGGAATGCAGGGCTGAACGTCGCCGCTGCTCCGCCCGGAACCGCGGTCGGTCCGCCCGTAATGGTCCAGCTGTACGTCCAGGACGAATCGGCGTTGCCGTTCACTGTGAGCGAGCAAGGCGAGCCGACGTTATCGCAGCCGCTCTTGAGGATCTGCGTGGGATTCGGACCATTGAGCAGACCGCTGTCGCCGGTCTCCACCACGTTGTCCATCGTCAGAGTCAGACGAACCTTGTAATTCGTCGCCCCGGCGAAGGCCGTGCGGGCAACGGCGAAATCGGGAATCGCCGAAATCGCAATGCGAGCGCCCGTGGCAGGCGTGCCGACGACGGCGCCGCTGCCATTGAGGAGCTCCCACTTGTAATCGAGGAGCGTGCCCGCGCCGGCGGCCAGATCCGCAATGCGCGTCGTGACGCGCGTGCCGTTGCGGAACAGGACGTTCGCGCCGCTGGCCGACGGTCCATTGACGACCGGAGCGAACGCGCGGACTTTGTAGCGGACCGGCGTGATCTGGAAGATCGCCTCGCCGGTCGTCAGGCCGGCGGCAAGAGATGCGCCGCTGCCCGTATAGGGGCCCCAATGGCCGGTGAACGTCAGCTCGCGCTCACCGATGGCACCGACGTCGAACGTCTCGTTCGGCAGCTTCTTGGTGGATGCCGTGTCGGTGGCGAGCTTCCACTCGCTGAAGTGGCCTTCCACGGCGCCGTCGGAGGCGTCGAAGAATCTATCGCTGCTGACGACCGGCAGCGAGAGATTCGTCGCCGCCGCCGTAAAGAGAATCGAGGTACCGAGAATCCCGATGCGCGGCGTCGGGCGCTGGAGCGTCACATTGAACGTGTCGCTCATCGACGAGTCGCCGGCATTGGTGGCGCGCACCGAGCGCGTGGCCGGCAACAGTCCCGCCGTCAATCCGCCGTACTGGTGCGGGACGTCGGGCGAGCTCGTTCCCGGAACGGTCTGGAACGTGCTGTCGCCGAAATCCCACGTCACCGAGGGCGCGACAACGCCGCTGTACGTGCTCGTGAACGTGATCTCGTCGCCGTAATACGGACCGGAATTCGCCGGAGCCTGGCTGTTGCCGTTCGGCGTGCGGCCGAACTTCTTCAACGAGGCCGAAATCGAGTCGGCGCCTTTGAGCTCATAGACGTCGCCTAATGCGTGGTCGGCGACGATGAAATAGTATTTGCTGCCTCTCTTGATGACGTACGTGCCCCACAGGAAGCTGAATTCTCCGGGATACGTATATCCGGCCGGCTGGACGTTCTTTCCATAATGGAGAGCGACATAGCCGTTCAGCGGAACTTCCGCCGGAACGCCGTTGACGACTTTATAGAGCCGGGCATTGTTCGCGCCGCCATAGGCGCGCTCGCCTACTTTCAGGGTCAGGTAGCCGCCGCTCTCGCTGCTGGCGTTGATCCCGATATAGTCGCCGGCGTCGCTCTTGATCGTCTGCTGGTACGGCGTCGCGTTATATCCGCCGTTGGCGTTCGGGGTGAAGACGGTGATGACGACGAAGTCGCTGGCGGTCTTTCCGACGCCATAGAAGTTCGTGCCGTCGCTGGCGACGCCGCTGAACTTCGAGTCGAGCGACAGGATCGGCGCGCCGCCGCGCACGATCGCGTCGTTCGAGAAGATCCTGATGCTTTCTTTGTACCGAACCGCGAGCCGCGTGCCGTCGGCGTTTTTCACGACGTCGTCGAATCCATAGGGCAGGCCGCTGATCCCCGAGCCGGACGGCTGCGGATTGCCGGGCTGCGTGACGTTGCGAATGGACAGCGCCGAGCCGTCCCAGAGAATCACGTAATACTGCCCGTCCGACGACTTCACGGAGATGGCGTGGTTCGCGGCGTAACCCGTCTCTTTGTAGATGCTGGTCATCTCGTGATCGCCGATGCTGCCGGGATCCTGCGCGATGCCCCAGCCGACCGCGCCGCAGGAGAGATAGAGGTAGCCGCGGTCGTCCCAGTCCACGTAGACCAGGCGATCCGGTCCGTCGCCGCCCTGCGATCCCCACGTCTGCTCCGGATAGAACATCCGGTCATGATTGAGGATCCGCTCCGTTCCCGAGACCGGGTAATCGGTATGCAGCGCGGCGATTTGGCCGACCTGCACCATCTCCTCGCCGCCGGCGAGGCGCGAGAAGAAGGTATCGATGTCGTACGCGAACAGCGCGCTGCCGATGATCATGTAGATCCGGTGGCGCTCCGGCGCGAAATACACCCACTTGGCGCGCGCTGTATCGAAGGGATAAAACGACTCGTTCTGCTTCACGCCGTCGGCGAAGCGGCCGACGAAGGTGGTCAGCGGCGCATGATAAGCCACCAACTTCTTCCCCCGCTGACTGGCGTCGCACGATTGCGTGTCGCAGACCACGTCGACACCCTGCAATTTGGACGGGTTCGGCCAGTGCTGCGCAGACGCAATATTGGCGCTGACGGCGCAGAACACCAACACAATCAGTCTCTTTCCCCAAGAACTCACGTTGATGGCCTCCGGAATGACAACTACACGGACGATAGGTTGATCTTGATTTGCGCCTTTACGCTCGGGAAGGACGATTCCAAAAGCGTATCGGCGCAAAATTATTGTACCTAAGGTTCGTGCAAGATGCCACTCTCTTTTTCAAATCGGACTAACTTTCGATGGATACGGACCTTGCCAAACAAAAAAAAGCGGGCCGGTGATACCGGCCCGCTTCAGGTACTGCGAAAGTTTTCGCGATTACGGCGTTACGTTGGTTCCGTCGTAGGCGAAGGTTCCCGGAGGATTGACGCAGACGGTGAACGGCGGGCACACGAAGATGCCGCCGGCCGGACCCACTTCCGGAGTCGGTGCAACCGCAGCAGCGGAGCAGCCGTTTCCGAGGTGAGCCGCGTCGAAGTCGACCGAGTAACGACCCTGAGCAAACATGGACACGATGACCCAGTTCTGGCTCGCGCGCGTCGGCACGTAGCCAGCCGGGGACGTGTAGTTGAGGTTCAGCGGCGGCTGGTTGTTCAGGTTGAGGTACATCCAGCCGGAGATGTCGGTCGAAGCCGCGTGAGACGGATAGAGCGACGTGTTCGCGGTCGAGGTGATCGAGGCCTCGGGCAGGCGCGGGACGTCCGGTCCGCAGATCGGCGAGCAGATGACATTGCCCGTCAGTGCGAAGGAGTCTTCACGTTCGTCGAAGCGGATGACCTGGGCGATCGGCATGGCGCTGTTGGAAGCGGCCCCGGAGCACGAAGAGGTCGCGGTGCCAACAGTCACACCTTCACGCCAGATCTTGTAGTTGGTGTTGAAGCTTCCGGTACCACCCTCGATCCAGCGGGCAGCGAAGGTTGAAGGCAGCGGAACGCGGCGATCGAACCGGCGGCTGAGAACACCAGGAGTCGTGTAGCGGTCATAGAAGGTGTACGGCAGGTTGGTGCCGGGGTTGGAGCCGGCGGGACCACCCTCAGGGATCGCACGGATGTGGACCATCGGGTTGCCCTGGGCGAAGTTGCCGACCGTCGTGTCGCCGTTGACCTGCTGATAGTCGCCGATGAGGACGTTATCGAACAGGATTTCAGTCGCGAAGTACGCCGGGTTGTTCGGAAGGTTGATCGAGCAGTTGTTGGCAACGTCGATCGTGACATAACCGCGCGCGTTCGTGTGCGTGCCACCGATGCGGGTGGTACCGCAACCGACCGTCGTGCCGGCGATGTTGTACAGACCCGTGGTGAGTGCGGTCTGAACGGCTGCAACCAGCTCCGGCGGAAGCGTGCCGGGGAGGTTCGAGCCCGAGCAGGCTCCACCCGGTCCGACGTTGGCCGCCGGGATGTTCGGGTTGGAGTCGTTGTCGCCGGGGATTGCACCGGCAACGCTCTGCACCGGCGCCTGCGGCGAGATGCTGAGGTTCGTGGAGGACGTACCCGGGCCACCCGGGGCGACCTGTCCGCGCGCGATGACGTCGAACAGGTTGATCGACTGCACGTCATATCCGGTCAGGAAGACGTTGAAGTCGAGGACCGGGAAGGACCAGTCGGTCCAAACGGTGATGTGTGCAATCTGCGGAGCGGCCGACACGTTCGTGATCGTGAACAGAGTCGTGTCGCTCGCGCCGGCGGCTGCGGTGATGTTCACGTCGAACACCGGCAGCAGAAGAGTCGCCGCCGGAGCGACCGTGATCTCACACGAGTCGTCGTTGTTGGTGGTCGTCGGGTTGTTGCCGTTCGAGAAGGTCGCGTTCGGCTGAACCGTCGACAATCTTCCGAACGCCGACCCGGCGATCGCGAGCATGGCCACAAGGGCCAAAATCGTCAGTTTTCTCATCAATTTCTTATCTCCTACACTGATCTTGGACGATACAAAATTCGTCGTTGCGGTCAAACGCTCACCCTCTGTCGTATAACGAACCACCTCCCGACATGAAGTTGCATCCTGAGTCAAACTGCCGTAACAGTATTGCCCTCGATTCGAAAAGTCAATATGAAAGTGGCGATTTTATGGGATTACGTCATGAGAATCGCCGCTGCCTCGAAAAAGAGGCACGGATTATATCCGAGCGAGGGAGCGCCGCAACCTTTAATTTCGGCCACGCGGCACCGCTGAAGGAAGGTCGTGGCGGGGCGATTGTCATCGCCCCGCCACTTCAAATATGACGAGGAGCTATTGCGCCGCGGTCTTGGTCGTGGATACCGCTTCCGCCCCGCGATTCAGGAAGACGCGGATCGCGCCGTCGCGATCCGAGAGCGCGGTCATCCCGCTCGTCTCGAACATGACGATGACGTCCGGCCGTTTGTCGCCATTCACATCCGCGACCTTCACGTCGTAGTTCATGTTCTGGAGCAGTTCCATCCCCGCGACGCCGACCTCGGTGAACCCACCCTTCCCGTCGCCGAGAAGGATGCGCGCCTCGCGCGGATCGAAGCGCGTATAAATCACATCGTCGTTTCCGTCGCCGTCGAAGTCTCCCGTGGCCATCCCCGACACCGCGAGATTGCTGCCCCACCGCACGATCGGCTCGCGCTTCAGTCCCTTGTCGGTGTACGTGAGGCGGTCGATGTTCGACACGGTGATGAGCGGCGGCTGCGGCACGACGCGCGGATCGACCGACGACTCCCACACGCGCGTATAAGAGATGATCGCGTCGGCGCGCTTCTTCGACGAGAAGTTGCCGGCGGTATTGGCGGTGTAGATGGAGCTCAGCGGAAGCACGTCGTCGTTCGCCGAGAAGACGAACTTCCACTTGTTCTTTCCCTCGCTGAGATGAACGATCTGGTTGCTGCCCTGGAACACGCAGGAGGCGATGAAGTCGGGCAGCGAGTCGCCGTTCATGTCGGCGATGCTCAGCCAGTCGCCGCCGATCTGCAGGCTCGGATCGGCGATCTCGTATTCCTCCCACCGCTTCGCCTTGTCACGATTCAGATACGCGCGCAGCCGTCCGCCGGCCGACATGATCGCCGCCGGACCTTCGCTGAGGGCGACGAGATCGGGATTGCCGTCGCGATCGATGTCGGAGACCACGACGCGGCGCGTCGGAAACTTGTGCGGGAGCCCTTCGTCGGAGGACGTGAAGTGTCCCTTGCCGTCGCCGAGGAACACGTAGACGCCGCGGAGGTGGACGCCGAAGGCCAGATCCATGTGGCCGTCTTTATTCAAGTCGGCGGCCGTCACACTCCCGTAGTCGAGAGAGCGCGGCCACTGCACCGCCTCCCACAGCTTCCAGTGACCCTTGCCGTCGCCGAGGAAGATCGATGGCAGCGTGGTGCTTCGTCCGCCGCGCTCCGGCGGCGCGATGATGTCGAGGAAGCCGTCTTCGTTCATGTCCGCCGCGGCGAGCGCGCTGCGCCACGAGCCCCCGACCGGCAGTCCGTCCGACGCTTCCTGGAAGCGAACGACTTTCTTTCCGGCAGGCGGCGTGAGGCTCACGAACTGCGGGCGCACGCTCTTCCAATAGTTCGCCGTCGCTTCGTTCATCGTCACCGGCGGCTGGAGCAGCTCGGCGAGTTTCTCGGGCGGCGGCATCTCCGGGATCCACACCCACACGTACTTTGCATTCTGCTGATAGATCTCGTACGCGAAGTTCACCATGCCGAGCGGACGCACCGTCGTCTCGTCGCCGGTGTCGTACACCGCGAGACGGCGCTCGTACTTCGAGATGTGCATCGGATGCCCGAAGCGGCCCCAGATCCTTTTCAGATCGGGATCGAGGCCCGGATCCTCAGGAGTTCCGAGGCGCGTCTTGCGCTGCTCGGGAGTCTCGGGCCGGACCCAGGACGGCATGCCGCCGTCGGGAACAGCTTGCGCGGCGGTAGTAGTCGTCGCCGCCGGCTTGGGCGCCTCCTGCTGCGGCGCCGCAAACCCGACGGCGGCGAACAGCACACTGAGAATCGCTGCGAAACGTTTCGACATGAACACGGTCTCCTAAAAAATAGATGGCAGATGGCGGATGGCAGATGGCGGAAACCGCGGCGCTGCTCCGCGCCATCCGCCATCTGTCATCTGCCATCCAGTCAGACGTAATCGGCCAGAGTCGCCTCGGCGCGCCGGAAGACCAGCAGACCGAAAGCGAGCACGCTCACCACCACGACCAACAGAAATACGATGGACGACGCGGAAGGTAACGGGGAGGCGAGCATGGCGCTGCGGAATAAACCAGCCAGCGGTGTCACCGGATTCCACGCGAAGATCGACTCGAACCGCGCCGACGGCGGATAGAGAATCGGACTGAGGTAGAAGACGATCGTCAGCGCGAAGCCGAGGACCTGCGCGAGATCGCGGAAAAACACCTGCATCACCGCCACGATCCATCCGATGCCGAGCTGAAGCCCGAACTGCAGCAGCAGCGCGACCGGCAGCAACCATAGATAGCGGGAGACGCCGCGGCTGAACGCGGAGAACGCGACGGCGATGAGCAGCGCGATCAGCTCGAGCAGCACCGCCGACGCGTTCGGCACGACCACGAGCAACTCGGTCTGAAACGCCATCCGCTTCACCATCGCACTGTTATCAATGATGGAGGTCGCCGAGCGGTTCACCCCTTCCGCGATCGCGAGCCAGGGGATCAGACCGGCGACGAGGAAGTGGATGTACGAGCCCGCCCCTCCCGAGGAGCGCATCGGGATGAGCGCGCTGAACACGAACCAGAACACGCAGATGAGGCCGAGCGGCTGGGCGATGGCCCACGCCCGGCCGAGGGTCGAGCCCGCGAAACGCGCGGCGAGGTCCCGCTTGACGAGCTCACGAAGCAGATACAGCCGGTTGGACAGCCCGGTAGTCGTTGGGGTCACTCCTCACTGAATCCAGTTGGCCTTGCCGGTCCTTGACTTTCACGCGCTGTGCGCGCATATTTGCGCGGCTGCGTTGTCACAGTAGCATAAAAGCGCTCTCACATGTCCGCAAGTACGCCAGTTCAGGTTCAGTTGATCGGCCGCAAGATCCGGCAACTCCGCCGCCAGCGCAAGCTGACGCAGGTGGAGCTCGCCGAGCGCATCGGCGTGCATCAGTCCGATCTCTCCCGCATGGAACAGGGAGAATACAAAGTCGGCCTCGACACCCTGCTGCGCATCCTGCAGACGTTCGACCTGAGCATCGGCGACTTCTTCGATGAGAGCGGTCCGGCCGAGAACATCGCCGAGCGCGTGCGGCGCCTCAGCCCGGGAGCGCAGCGCGAGGTCGAAGACTTCATCGAGTTCAAGCGCCGCCAGGAAAGCGGCGATTTCCGCGAAGAAGACGGCGAGGGTGGGAGTGATGGGGGCGACGATGCTTAGCGCGGATCAAGTCGAAAAACTGAGGCAGCTCGCGCTGACGCGCGCGCGCAGTGAGCAGTTTGACGAAGCGCTCGTGTTGTACGACGAGGCGTTGGCGCTGGTCGCCGACGACGAACAGCGCGAGCTCATCACGATCAACAAGGCCGACGCGCTCATCGCGTCGGGACGCAGCGGGCCGGAAGTGGCTTCGCTGCCGTCGATCCTGATGCGCCGGCGGAACCCGCATCACACGTTCCTCGCCGCCTACGCGCTCATGTTCCAGCACCGGACCGAGAACAACATCCGGCGCGCGATCGTGTTCGGCGAGACAGCCCTGCGCACCGCCCGCGAGTCGAACGAGCGCTGGTGGATCTACGCCGCGGTCAACGATCTCGGAATCTGCTACGAGACCGACTCGCAGTTCGCGAAAGCGATCGAGTGCCACGAGCAGGCGCTGGAGCTGGCCGCGGAGCTGATCGATCCTTCCGAACGGACGCTCAGCGAAAGCATCACCCTCGGCAACCTCGGATACAACAAGCTGCTGGTCGGCGAAACGAACGAGGGCCTCGCGATGATCCATCGCGCGCTCGAGTCGATCGAGATCCCGAGCAGCATCTGCGACCTGCACATCGACCTTTGCTACGGCTATCTCGAGCTGAAAGATCACGCGCGCGCGCGCAAGTACGGCGAGATCGGACTCCAGCTCTCCGCCGAGCCGCGGCAGGTACGCAACGCGCACTACCTCCTCGGCGAAGCTGCTTATGAGATGGGCGACCTCGAAGGCGCGGAGTATCACTTCGACGAGCTCACGAAGTTCTATCCGCAGTTCCGCAACCTGAAGAAACTTCTATTCGCCATCGACCTTCGGAGCATGGTGAACCTGAGACTATGAAACGGCTCCTGCTGCTGTTCGTCCTGCTGTTGCTCGCCGTGCCGGCCGCGTTCGCGCAGTCGACGGCGAACGTGCTGCTCACGGACGACGGCATCGTGTACACCGTGACCTCGGAGTGGTCCTCCGATCATCCCGACGTGCAGACCGCTTCCTCGTCGTATCTCATCCTGAACGTCCGCCAGCCCGACGTGGCCATGCGCCGCGTGATCATTCCGGCGACGCTGAGCGGCGGCTCCAACTCCGAGCCCGCGCTCGCGTACGACAACCAGTCCGACACCCTGTTCGTCTTCTGGCAGTACTCCGTCAACGCGATGTCGAGCGAACTGCGATTCATCTCCCTCGACCGCGACGGCAACTGGAGCCAGCCGAACGCGTTCGAAACCGCGTCCTACCGCTTCCGCCGCAACCTGCGCATCGCCCTCACCCACTTCGCCGGCGAACAGGACCAGGGCAGCTCCAACGTCTCCCCCGTGCCGGAGATCAACGTGCACGCCACATGGTGGGAGTCGGCCGGAGGAAGCGAGCGCGCGCGCTACGCAATGCTCACCATCCATCGCGGCGAAGTCGCCATCCAGGTGCACGATCTCTCCGACTTCATCACCACCGCCCGCAAGACCTACAACGTCGCCGAAAACTTCAACCGCGAGCTCCTGCGCCACCCGGCCATCTTCGAGTCGCCGGACAGCGACTCCGTGAGCATCGTGTTCGGCGAGATGCAGAACAACGGCTTCCAGCGCGTGACCATCAGCCCGATCGGCAACGCGCGCATCCGCGTCCCGGTCGGCAAAACCGATCGCGGCTTCGGCCCCCCGGCAGCGTTCGAAATGTCCGCCAGCACACCGGTCGACGCCATCTCCCCCCACCCCGACCGCCTCATCTTCTTCTTCGAGCAGGACGGCTCCATGCGCTACGTCGTGTACCGCAACAACGAGTGGTCCGCCGAGCGCAAGATCCGCCTCGACGAAGGCATGACCCGCGACATGGCGATCAACGCAATGCGCGGGCTGGTCGGCGCGCACTAGTCGGGTCGCGATCTCAAGGACGTGGTGGATCCGGAATCGGCGGGATCATGCCGTCTCCGTTCGATACGATCGAGCGAATGATTCTGGAGACGAATCGTGCCAGGCGGTCGTAAACGCCGGAGCCATCGTCTCGCCTCGCGGCGAGCGCCGGTGTCGTGATCGCGAGAATGAGAATGACTGCCGCCACTTTTTTCCGAACATGCATAGCGTCTCCACGGGCCCAATGGCTCCCGAAAGCGGTGATGTGGGGGAAGCCCCGCGGAGTAGTGGTTGGGAGGGACGAAGTGCTACCCTGCCGCGCGGCCAGCTCGCGAAGAAAACGGCTTAGCGGTTGCGGTCCGGAGCGACGAAGAGAAGGGCCGGCTCGTTCGTCAGCCGGCGGAGGTAGGTCCCGATTTGGTGCGCCGTTTCCGCCGTCGCGACGTCTGCCGTTTCACGCAAATACGAGAGCGCTTGAAGCGCGCGCTCGTTCAGGCGGGCATTGCGAAACTCTTCGACAATCGTGACTGCCAGATCGCGCGCGGCGGCGCGCGCATTCGTTGCGAGCAGCGCCTCGATCAGGTCGACGCCTGCGAGTCCCGCTTCCTCGGGCATTCCGAGTTTCAGAAGCTCCGCGCGTACTTCGCTGAGCATTCCGATCGCCGAGTCGAAGCGTGCAGCCGAAAGCTGCGCGACCCCGATACTCCAATTCGTGCGCGCGATCTCCGTCGGCATCTCCAATTCGCGGAAGATCGATCGCGCCTGCTGGAGGGCGTCGACCGAGGCGTTCAAGTCGCCGGCGTCGGCGGCCGCGCGTCCGAGGTTGTTGTATGCGGCAGCCATCGTGTGCAAATCGTCCTCGGCGCGCGCCACCGGGATGACGCGCATGAACGCCTGTCGAGCCTCGGCGAACCGGCCGGTTCGATGGTGCGTCATCCCGATCACTAGATCGCATTGGGCTACCTGTCTCAGATCACGATGATTACGGAAAACCTCGCGCGACCCCTCGAGCAGCAAGAGCGCCTCCGCCGTTCGATCCATTTCACGCAAAGTGATTGCGCGAGCCAGCGCGAGCGTCGCACGGTCATGCGCAAGCGCCGGCTCGTCTGCAATCCGGCGGTCTGCGACATCCAACGCCAAGAGCGCGGCAGGATGCCGGCTGGCGAGCCGGTGAGCATTCGACATCGCCTTCCACGCCTGCGCTTGCACCTGCACGCGGATCAGACGCGGATAGCTCTCGACCAACGCCTCGGCGATGGTTGTGGCGAGTTGCGCGATGTGAAGACTTCGTTCCGGTGAACGCACCAACTCTGTTCGCGCCGCGCTGCACAACGCTTCCACCATCCCGAGCGTAAGCCACTCTCGTCGTAGCGGCTCATCGAGGAACCGCTCAGGGTCGGTGACGATGAGGGGCACCGCCTTCGCCGCGTCTCTGCGTTCCGCCTCGAGCTGGCGCGCCAGACGCGCGAATTCTTCCAGCCGGCTCACGACGCACCTCCACCGCCATAGCGCCGCTGCGCCTGATCGAGACAACGGCCGACGAGCTTCGCCGCGTACTTGCTCGTCGTCCCGAGAATCGTCGCGATCTCGGGAATCGTGTAACCCTCAAGATGCCGCAGCCGCAGCGCCAGCTGGCAGCGCGGTGTCAGCCGCGCGAACGCCTCACGTGCCGCGAGAACGTCCGGCCACTGTTGCCCCGCGCGGGCGTACCGCGGATCTGCGGGGTCGCGTCCGTCCTCAGGTAGAGGTTCGGTGCGCTGCGCCCGCCGGACGTAGTTCTTGCTCGCATTGAAGATCGCAGAGACCAGCCATGCGCGCTGATCGTTGATCCGATCGACGCACGTCAGGAACGCGAGGAACACCTCGTGAGCCAGCGTTTCGGCATCCGCTCGATCGATCCCAAAGCGCGAAACAGCGATGCCGACCAGAAGGTCGAAATGCGCTTCGTAGGTGGCCGCGAGCTCGCCATCCGAGCGTGTTTCGGCAGAGAGATGAACTGACATTAGGCCGTAGTCGAGAGTGTAGGAGCGATTTGATGATTGCGCCATCCTCATTTCATCTCAGGTTAGCCCGTCCTCGCTGACAGACAATTGCTTGTATGAAGTTAGGCCGCGGTGCTCACTGATGTTGTCTGGCCAACCATTCTTGTCTCGCACGTTCGCGCTCGATTAGCTCAGCGTGAAATCGTTCCGGGTCAAAATATTCGATGAGCATCTCGTTCCCTTTGAAAAAGAAGCCGATTAGATCAAGCCACCGTGGAAGTGGTATCTCGCCGTCTACACGCCATACCTTAACCCGACGGAACGCGCGCGGTTCGTTCGGCACGCTTGATGTGACGCGGCCAGCGTACTCATTCTCAAGATAGACCTTCACCGCTCCGTCCAGATGGCGAAAGCGCTTCTCCGCGACGAGGCGCTCCGAATGGAGGTACCTATTCAGGTACAGATAGCCGAACTTTGCCGTCACGTTTGAGACCTCCTCCACCTCAAACGTCTTCACGCCGTCTCGGAAACTCCACATAAATTCGGTCCTATCCAAGTCGTAGTGAAGTTTGAACGGCGGATACTCGATTCGCTTCACGACCGTCACTCCGACCGCATTGGGATCATCTAGCTGTTCCGCCGCGAACGTCGGACCGCGCCAGACGTCACACTCCATCATCAAGTGGAATGCCTCCAGGGGCATCAAACGCCGATGGTCGATTCCGACGCGAAAAGCGTTCGATGAGCGCGTCTCCTCATGAAACCGGATGAAGCGGCTCAGAAACTCAAAGTTTGGGTTAGAGGTGTAGCCACGGCGTAAGAACTGGTGGTAGTGGATCACATGATCGCGGTACTCAATTCCGCCGTCATGTAACGTAAATCGCTCGTCGAGTTTCAGCAGGCCATCGTCATCAAGTAAAGTTCGCAACTCAGGGTACTGCTGGAGCACCACGCTATGCTGCAAATCGGCATCAACTGCATCCGCCAGCGAGAAATACCGCTTGTGGACTTCTGCACCCAAATAGTACAGGGCGAGTCGCTGCCGGTCCTCCAACGCGCCGCGCGACGCACCGTCCACAAACATCTTGTAACCGCCGGGAAAGGATGAAATAAGAGCGTCAAATTCGGTATCGTTAAGCGCTTCGATCAACTCAGCGACGTCAGTCACGAGATCCCTGAGGATCGTCGCCAGGCGTGCCGGCTTATTGCTGTAGAAGATGGACGGGAACTCAATTGGAAACTTGTTGAAGTGTCTCGCAATGCGTACAAGCTCGTCGAGCTTCGCCGCGGAAACCTGCAATCGGTTCATCGTGACTTAGTGTAGCAGCCGTTTCTTTGCGTCGTCCTAACGTCCTTGCGTAAGCTGCACGAGACGCGGAAGATCTCCCACAACGGCATGATGCGATGGAAGCGCGAGCGGATCTTCACGAGCAAAACACTCACCGGCGAGTGGGTTGGTCTTGAAGAGATCGACGACGGCATTTGGTCGCTGTACTACGGACCGGTGCTGCTGGCCCGCTTCGATGACCGGGAGATGCGATTCTATGGCTGATGCTCAACATCTGTGCTGCCCGAGAAAGGACGACGCGTCGCAAATTGTCCCCGTGCGTGATCGAACATCAGCCCATCGTATCGACACCGTGTGTTCGTGCGAATTGAATGGGCGGCTGTCGCTCCGCGTATTCGGCAGATCAGCCCACGAAAGCCCCGTCTCTGCCACTCCCCAACCGTCACCGGGTGTAACCTATGTTCCCGGTCTGTTTTGTCACCCATGTTCCCGGCCGCACGCTCGAGTTAGGCGGCGCCGTGCCACTCCTGTTGCCTCGTTATACGTAGTGCTGCGTCTTAGTCAGGTAACCGCTTCACAGAGACTTGCCGCACGCTCCGCATGTTCTGGCCGCAACCGGTACATCAGATCCGCAGTGATAGCAAAACGTCAACGGCGATACTTCTTCGTTCTGATCCTCAGCAATAGGCTCGATTGAGCGCCGCGCTAACTCCGCGAGAATAGCTTGGCGACCCTCCTCTTTATAGTTATCCAGGGATGTTGCTGCTCTCTTCAACTCCTCGTCGGACTTTCTCCTCCAATAGTCAAGCTGCTTCGATGTTATTGCTAGCGACGGGCGTTTGAGCGCTTCGTCGTCCCTGTTTCGTTGGACGCCCTCGACGTTGGCCGTATTCACGCCGGGCTCTGGCGTGAATGCGTCGCGCTGCCGGTCATTCGCTTGGGAAGACAATCGGTTTGCCGAGCCACGAGCGGCCCGGAAGATCAATTGATCAAATCGAACGTACTCCACCTTCGCCCCGAACAGACCGGAGAGACAGCCCGGTTGAACTTCAATGTTTACGTCTGAGAGCTGATAGAACTCCCACCCTTGTGCGACATGCTCGTTAATGGCAACCTCAAGCTGCCTCGCTACTTCCGTCGCAGAAAGGCCGCCCCTGTTCTGTCCGATGAACGGAATAACCTTGTACTGATACTCCATAGAGACGACCCGCCTTTCACCAAGAACCGCAAACCCTATTAGATGGTGAGCATACTCGCGGAGTGACTATTTGTCCGTTCACCGATGGAAGAGCACCAGGAAGTATAGTTATTTCTGAGCCGCCAACATCAATTCGTGGAGTTGGTAAAGGAGTATGGCGTTGTTGGGTAAGCGCGTCACGCACCAGCGTTCATTTTCGACTGCGCAGGAGCTTTAACGATAGCTCGCGCCGCCGAGGTTAGACGGTACGTTTTCACTGCGGTTGAATTAAGGCGGTAATTTCCGTCTTACGCCAAGTCCTTCAGATCACGCAATGCCGTCTTTCTTGCGTCTGAGACAGCATTAGCCAACTCGCCCATCAGCTCGTTATGCACGCGAATCATTTCATCGATACGCTCGACGTCGGCTTGCCGCAACGCGCGGATACGAATTGCTTCCTGAAGGGCATCACCATGACGGCGTTGACGGTTTATCGCTGCCGTGAGACGCTCCTCCCACATCTTGCGCTTTCTGATCAACACGGCGGAATCGGCAAACCCGTCTTCCTGTGCAATGGTCTGTGCCGCGCCTCTCAATTGATCTTGGCAGCGACCGACTTCGGCGGCCACCTCAGCACTGAGATCCTGAAGTTCCTGAACTTTCTTATCCGCGACCTGCAGTTCCTGATCGCGTTCTTCTCGAGCTTGCGTCAGCACCGCCATATCGGCTCCAGGAGAGTCGCGCAAGCGGTTAACAGTGGCTTCGATCTCGCTCATCCTTGCGTTAATCGAGGCAATCTTTGCGCGCCTCGCCGCTGTGCGCGCCCGCACACCCTCCGTCTCATAATACCAACGCCTAAACTCGAACGGCGTCATTTTTTCCGGCGCCAGCATCTCCTTCTCATACCACTCGTCATAGTAGCCAGCTCTGTATAACTCATATGCGTCTTGTAATTCTTCGTCGTAGTAGATCTCAAGCGCGCGAGGCTCGTACCATTTGAGAAGGAGCAGCCCCAGAAACAGGCCGAACAAAACCATTCGAATAGCGTTTTCCGCCCGCCTAAAGCCAGGGATTGCTTCCATTCGTCCAAGCGCCTCAAAGCGTGCGGCGATTCCATCGGGACGAGCGTCGACGCCGAACTGTTTGGCACGTGTGCTCTCATCGGCGTTATCAAACGCTTTCAGAGTTGCAGCACGTTCATGCTCTAACGAGTCTAATAGGTTGTTCGCGCCAGCAACAGCTTGCTCTAGTGATCTGGCCACTGGCCCGGAACCATAGCGCCTGCTGAGACCCGTGCCGGCGATCTCGCTACTGTAGCTCGCCATAGCGTCTTCTCGCTTTTGACGTGCGACGGCTATCTGTCGTTCAAAATCAGCTACTAACGTAGCGCGTTTTTGCGCTACCGCGCCCGCGTAGTCCGCCGCGCGTGCATTTCGGATATCAGTAGAGAACATGATTTGAGCTAAAAACGGTGCGCTGATCATCAGCGAAGCAACCACCATCGCGATGCGCACGATCACGCCGACGCGCGCACGCGTGCCAAATTGCCGAACCAAACGCAGGGCACGGTCGCGCCACGTCGGCATCGACCCATCGTCCTTTGAAGTCGACTTGCGGTCTCGGACGCGAGACAAGTCGAGCATCGCGAATGCGGAGTCAATGCTGCCCACAAGAATGACAACAACGCCACCCACCAGCAGGCCACCCACCACAGGGACGGTCTGGGCGGCCATTAACCATCCTATGTAACCCCACGCCAAGCCCTCGGCGAGAACGATCACAGCAATGTTCAGCCGCAGCAACAACAGCCAGATGTCTGCCTTCGGTGCGCACAAATTCTGCCCGCTTGGCTTTAGTCTTACGAGCTTCCAGAGAGTTTTCATCGCCGTGCCTTTTGTTATTTACGCGCCTTGCGATTTGCGCGATGCACCCAGACTTGGCCGTTCGCCATTCCAAACAACGTCGGCGGTTCAGTTGTCTGCTCTGGGAACGGCAAAACGTTCGACTCGCGGTTAGCCGCTATGCGTGTGTATCTAATACGTTGTCGCTTCCGGAGGAATCTCACTAGGAACACAATTGCGCCCGCCAAAGCAGCTAGAATAGACGCAGCGGCGGCAATGGCTGTGAGATTCCACTCGGAATCGAAAGCCTGCCACGCCGTGACCGGAGGCGGCAGAGGTTCCTTGCTCATGGGAAGCGCCCGGAGCCGCTCCATGTCTGCGGGATCGACAGGCCTTACATATTTGGAAAGCGCCCACCCGTCTTCGCCTGTTGCACGATTGGTCATGTGAATCCACGGCAGTAGGCGACCATCGTCCGACGGCCCTAGCACCTGACGGTCTGCATGCAATGTCTCAAGCCGCGAGAGATGGCGAAGTTCGTCGTCAGGTAGAGTCGGCGGGGGAACGCCGTCGCGAAACCGCACCAGATCAGCATCGGAGCGAACGGCAACCACGGAGTCTTTATGCGCAAAGGAAGACTGAGCTACTCCGACAAGCAGCGTGAACGCGATCAAGTTGAACACGCGCCGCATGGCAAACGCAACAGGCTTTGCGACCGAACTATTCTGTTCGCTACCTGCATATTTCGGATAGAACGTCTAACCCATGGAATGTACTTACCAAATTTGATGATATTTTGGGTAACTGCGGAATACTCGGCGGGTTCCCGCGCCACGCCTTTCCGAGCTTTGGTCGGGCTAACGTCCTTGGTGTAAGCTGTGCGGACGGTCCCACGTCCCGAAGCCGACGCGGCACGGCGGTTGCCGCGGAGCGCGCGCGAAGACGCAAACCGCGATCTGGTCGGGTAGACCGAGGCGATTACTCGCCCCGGCCCCCCTGAAGATCCGGACGTGCGGGACTCCCGCATCCGGCTCCGCGAATCACAGGTTCACTGTTCACACAGCCCAATTCGTTATCCATTGAAG
>Ga0209468_1000043_pt1 | contig 68938 bp, 63 predicted proteins | sample GraSoiAngelo_102_FD_185871 | JGI IMG/M metagenome (GOLD analysis project Ga0209468, IMG submission 185871) | Grasslands soil microbial communities from the Angelo Coastal Reserve, California, USA - 14_0903_02_40cm (SPAdes) (version 2) | ecosystem: Environmental > Terrestrial > Soil > Grasslands ...
CCAGTCGCATCTGGGCCCGATTCACTTCCACCACTCGCGCTTTCGGCTCTTGCTTCTCGCTCATGAACCGATGGTACGGTCATTGTCACTTTTCCACAGCACGCGCGAATTCTTCACACCCTCTGAGGCGCGCAGACGCCGAAGGATCCCCGGCCGACGGAGCGATCAACGTTCTTACGCCGGGGATTCCTCGCCGTCTGCGCGGCTCGGAATGACACACGCCTACCCCTGCGTCGCCGACCGCCGCTCGCGCGCGACGAACGCCTCGGCCGCCGCGGTGTTGTGGAACAGCTCGAGATTGTCGACGTCGTCGTCCGTCACCGGCGTCAGCGCGAGGTCCATGTACTCGTAGCGCTTCGGATCGCGCTTGATGCGCGTGTAGATGCGGCGCAATCCGGCATACGTTTTTCCCCATCGCCACAACTTCGAGATCGTCTCGATGGCGTAGGACGGATAGAACTTCCATGCGGGGACGATCGGAAATCCGGGGCGGCGATCGCGGCGGAACTTCTTGCGGAAGAATCCCGACTCGAGCGGATGCACGCCTTCGATGTGCAGCGAACCGCCGAACCACGTCATGAGCAGGATCGCGTTGCTCGCGCTGGCGCGCTTCGCGACGAGACGGCGCAGCACCGCCTCGACGTGCTCCTTCGTGTAGTACGTCTCCCACGCCATCCGGTACGTGCGCTCCCACTCTTCCTTCGACATGTTCGGATGCGACGTGCAGACGTGATTGAGGTCGTACTTGTTCATGTCGGCGTCGACGGCGACGCCTTTCTTGACGAGCACCTGATGATCTTCCGATCCCGGCAGCGGCGTGAGGAAGAAGAACTCCAGCACGTCGATCGGCAGCTCGCGCTTGATGATCTCGATGTCGTGCTTGATCGAGTCGTAGGTATCGTTCGGGAAGCCGAGGATGTAGCCGGCGTAGGTGATGACCTTCGCTTCCTTCCAGGCCAGCAGCATCTTGCGATACTCGGTGATCTTGTTCTGCCGCTTCTTCGCGCCGACGAGAGAATCGGGATTGATGTTCTCCAGGCCGATGAACACGCGGCGGATGCCGGCGCGCCTGCACTTCTCGATGAAGTTCGGGATCTTGTGGCAGAGCGTGTCGACCTGAATGATGAAGTGGATCCTGATCCCTTCTTCTTCTTTCAACTTGATGATGCGGTCGAGGATCGCTTCCCAGTCCGAGTTGCGCGCGAAGTTGTCGTCGGTGATGAAGAAACTGTGCAGTCCCTGCGAGACATTCTCGCGCACGATCTTCTCGATGTCGTCGGGCGAGCGCTTGCGCGACTTGCGTCCCTGCACATTGATGATCGTGCAGAACGAACATTGGAACGGACATCCCCGTCCGGCGTCAAAGCTCGTGAGGCGTCCGGCGGTGCGCCACGCGCGGAGCGCCGTGATGATCGGGATCGGCGTGCCGCTGATGTTCGGCAGATCGGCCATGTAGTTGTACATCGGCTTGAGCTGCCCTGCATACGCGTCGCGCAGCACCTCATCCAACCGCTCCTCGGCTTCGCCTGCGAAGAGCGAAATCCCCAGCGCGCGCGCCGCGTCGAGGTCCGCGTCCTGTCCGCCGAGCATGCTGATCGTGCCGGAGACGTGGAACCCGCCGATGCCGACCTGTATCCCGCGCGCGCGCAGCGGCCGCGCGAGATCGAGCGCGCGCGGAAACTGATTCGACTGCACGCCGACCATCATCACCATCCCGCCGCCGGCATCATCGATCATGCGCGCGAGCTCGTCGGGCCGGATGCGCGTGTTCGTCTCGTCGAACGGATGGATCTCGAGGTCGACGTCGTCGCCCAGAACGCGCCGCGCCGCGCAATCGAGCGCGAGCCCATACAGCGCAGCGAGCGAATTCGAAGGAATCGCCGAGCGATACCACTGGATCACATACCCGTCATCGTCGTAATGCGACGGCTTGACCAACAGGAGACAGAATTTTCGCAAGCGAGTGCATTCTAGCGCTTCGCGCGATGGCGGTGGGCGGATGCGCTGATGGCGGGCTGCGCCTGATGGCAGATGGCAGATGGCAGATGGCGGATAGGGAAGAAGGCTGAAGTTCGAAGTTCAAGGTGCGAGGTTTGAATTCAGAATTCTTACCTCGAACCTCGCATCTCATCCTTCGCGCATCCGCCATCCGCCATCCGCCATCAGCGCAGCCGCCTTCAACAGCCTCATCCGCGCGCTTCCATCGCAATTCCAACGCGTTGCCGTAACTTGCCCAGAATCATGTGCATAGGGGCTGTGGAAGCGTGTGGAAAACCGTCGAGAATGTAACAGAGAAAACCATTGCACAACGCGATTGACGGACCTAGATTGACGTTCGCTTCAGCACGAACGCTCTATCGCAGATGTCAACGTGCTGAAGCGGCCGAGAAGGACGCGATAGGTCATCGAGGCAACGGTTTTGACGCGGATCCTGTGTCGCAGGTGCCAACGCGTCGAGGCCGGGCAGCGGTGGAGCGACGAACCACCGAGGCAACGTCGTCAACACGAATGCTCTGTCGCAGATGTCAACGTGTTGAGACGTAGCAGCAGTGACGCGACGGGTCACTGAGGCGACGTTCACGGTGCGAACGCTCTGTCGCAGATGTCAACGCACTGAGAACGTGGTCACGATGGTGCGACGGACCATTGAGGCAAACGGGTTCTGCACGAGCGCCCTATCGCGGTGCAAAGCGTGTGGAAGCCGGCTGAGGTAGCGCGATGGGCTGCCGAAGCAAAAAATTGGTGCGGATGCTCCTTTGTAGCTGTCAACGCACTGAGAATGGTCCCGGGAGACAAAGGATCCCGGGACTACTTTTTTTGGGTGAGAAAGCGGTACGGGGATTAACGCTATCGGCCTTCCTGTCTTCGGATCGAAGTGAGCAGGTCTTCGAGCTCCAGATCCGCGAAGATTTCGTGCCGTTCCTTCGTGTAGTCGCCGTGGCCAGGGTCGTACTGCGCCATGAAACGCATCGCGCCGGCAGCTCCGAGCCGTTCAGTCAGCGCTTTCCAACCTTCCAGGCGAATCTCGTATGCGGACATTGAAGAAGACCTGCTCATTCGTCATTCTCCTCGTCGACCGTGAGTTGATCCGGCGTGACCACTTCGACCTGCATGGCATCGCGTTGCTCGCGCGCTTTTTTGAGAAGTTTATCGTCCGTGGTCACGAACCAGCGAGCCTCGGCTTTCTCCGCAAAGGCAAGATGCAGCGCATCGAGTGGTCCGAACCCCATGCCTGCAAGCTGGCGCGCGCGTTCCTCGCTATCGGGTGTGGCATCCACGACTTGCCCTGCTTTCAATAGCCAGAGAGCTGTCGCGAGGCGCCTGTCTTCCCGAGGATTCCGATCGTTTTCAAATCGATGTGCGGGAGAGACGACCAGTTGAATGCTGCCGTTTTCGACCTTCTCGAAGATACGGGCTATGGCTTCGGCCTCACGCCGAATCCGCTCCTGACGTGAGTCGTCGAACGGCCGCTTGAGCGCGCATATGTCGAGATAAACGATCGTACTGCTCACGACAACATCGTAATACGGAGATCAACAACAAAACGGCGGCCTCACGGCCGCCGTTGATCATTTACATGTCATTGGTGGAGCTGATCGGGATCGAACCGACGACCTCCTGAATGCCATTCAGGCGCTCTCCCAATTGAGCTACAGCCCCACGCGGGTGTCGCTAACGCGCCGTCCTGATCAAAATTCCGCGGCCGGCGGCGGCGCATTCTACTACGATAGCGGAGTGAAGAGTCCGAAGGTCGGGAAGCAGCGTTCCGCGAGCGGCGCGTTCTCGCTCTCGCGCTCGCTGCCCAAACTGAAGCTGCCGGTTTCGGCGCCGGCGCAGTCGGCGGAGCGGCCGCGGCCGCGGATCGGGAAGCCGAGTCCGGGTGGGGGTGTTAAGGGCGGGCGGAATGGATGACCCGAACACCGACGAACCGCTGCACCCTGCGATCCGCGCACTCAAGACCGTCTGCCGCTGCAACAACATTAAATACCGGTCGATCGAGCGTGCGATCCGCGACGGAGCGCACACGCTGACCCAGATCGCGAATCGCACCACCGCGACGACGGGACAGTGCGGTGGAAGTTGCACGCCGGACGTGCAGGCGATGCTGGAAGAGCTCGCGCCGAAATACGCGAACGTGCCGAGGGCGGCGAACGCTCCGGCCGACGCATGGTGGGTACGAAAGGTATGACGAAGAAACTCGAGGTCTATCTCAAGCCGAGTTGAACGAGCTGCCGCAAGGCGGTCGCCGACCTGGAAGGTCGCGGATTCGAGCTCGTGCGCCACGATCTGGCGAAGGAACGTCCCAGCAAGGAGTTGCTCTCGAAGTTGATCGATGACCATGGACTCGACGCTGTGCTGAATCATCGCAGCCCCGCCTACAAAGCGCGCAACCTCGGCGCGGCGAAGCTGACGAAGTCGCAGGCCATCGAGCTGATGCTCGAGGATCCGAATCTCATCCGCCGTCCTCTCGTGCTCGCGAAAGGGAAGGCGATTCTCGGATACCAGCCGGAGGAGTACGCATCGCTTCGATGATGAGCCCCGGCCTGATGGCCATCGCCACGATGACGGTGATGCTCTGGATTCTCTGGAGCGACACGATTCGCCGGCGGCGCCCGTCGCAGGTCCTCTACACGATGCGCATCGGGCTCTATCTCGTCGTCAGCTTCGTGCTGATCCTCAACTTCGTGCGCTATCCGAAGATCTTCGACACGACCGACCGCGTGATCACGATCCTGGCCGCGGCGATCGGTCTTTTGGGTGCAGGTTACTTTGCAAAGAAGCTCGTACGCCGATCCTGATTCACCCCCAAGAAGTAACTAATGAGGGTCAGAAGGAAGGAAGTGTAGACAGGGCGGATGAAATGCACTATGATGCTCCACGGGTTCGGTGAGGGTAGGCAGCTCTCCGAAGCGGATCTGACAAGTCGCGGGGCCTGCGAATCTCTCTCTCTCGATCTCCCACGGCTGACCACACGGCCACCCACTAGGTCGTGACCATGCCACTTCATCGGACCCCTCAATCGGGCCGCCGTCAGGCGGCTCGATTTGTTTATGGCTCCGCTTCGGCGGCCCGATTTGTTTTTCGGGGACAATCGTTGAGTGCACGTCGCTCTGATCATCCCGGCCCTCGATGAAGAGTCTGCCATCGGCGCGCTGCTCGACGGCGTCGACCGCACGCTGGTCCGCCAAATCATCATCGGGGACAACGGCAGCCGCGACAACACGGCCGAGGTGGCGAGGGGACGGGGAGCGACCGTCGTGAATGTTGCCGAACGCGGATATGGCGCGGCGTGCGCGGGCGCGCTGACGCAGATCGCGGACGACACGGACATCGTTCTATTTATGGATGCGGACGGCTCCGACGATCCGGGCGAGATCCCGCTCCTGCTCGCGCCGATCGAAAGTGGCGAAGCCGATCTGGTGATCGGCTCGCGCGCTCTCGGCGTGGTCGAGCGTGGCGCGTTGACGCCGCAGCAGCGCTTCGGCAACTGGCTCGCCACGCGCCTCATCGCGCTGCTCTATCGCCATCGCTACACCGACCTCGGCCCGTTCCGCGCGATCCGCCGCGAGCTGCTCGATCGCATCGCGATGCGCGACCGCCGCTACGGCTGGACGGTCGAAATGCAGGTGCGTGCGCTGCAGCTCGGCGCGCGTGTGGCCGAGGTGCCGGTGAAGTATCGGAAGCGCATCGGCAGATCGAAGATCAGCGGGACGGTGAGCGGCGTGATCAAGGCGGGATGGTGGATCCTCTACACGATCCTCAAGTACGCCTACTCCGATCGATAGATTCTCCTTTGATCTCCCCGAGGTTCATACTGAGGTCGTCCATTTGCCCGGAAATGGCCCTCTTCCTTTACGGCGTCGCGGCTATCGCGCTGCTCATGCTCGCGCAGCGCTTCGTCCGCCCTTTGTCGAAATGGGCGGCAGTGCTCCTCTTTCTATTGCCGTTTCTGATCGCCGGCCGCGCGCTCCTCATCGATCGCGCGATGCTGCCGGCGGACTTGCCGTACATGACGGTGCCGCTGAACTGGATGAAGGCGCAGTACGGCATCGGCGACGCGAACGTCAGCTCCGGCATTCACAGCGACGTCTACTCGCAATTCGTTCCGTGGCGCAAAGCGGTGCAGTGGTCGCTCGCGCGCGGGGAATGGGGACTCTGGAACCGCTTCAGCTACGCGGGCGACATCCTGCTCGCGTCCGAACAGCCGGCGGTCTACTCGCCGATCACGTTGCTCGCGGTGTTGCTGCCGGCGACGCTCAGCTTCACGTTTACCGGCGCGCTGACGCTCTTCATCGCCGCGCTGTCGATGTTCCTCTTCGCGCGCGAGCTGGAATGTCGCGAAGGCACGGCTCTGATCGGTGCTGCGGGATGGTGTTTCGGAAGCTCGATCGTCCTCTTCCTCCACGTCTCGATGGGCGCGAGCTGGTCGTGGGCTCCGCTGGTCCTTCTCGGCGTGCGCCGCGTCGTGCGCGAGAAGACGATTCCGATTCTCGCGTTCGCGCTGACGATGCTCGTCGCCTCCGCGCATTCGGAGTCCGCACTGCTGATCGTGATTCTCGGGATTGCCTACGGCGTGTTCGAGATGTTTCGCCGTCATCCTGAGTCGGCGAAGCGCGACGAAGGATCTCGAAATGCAAAACCTGCGATTTGGAGATCCTTCGCCGTCTTCGCGGCTCAGGATGACGTGATCCAAATCATCGCGCGCGCATCCATCGCCGGTGTGATCGCGCTCCTCCTCAATGCGATTCATCTTCTGCCGTTCCTCGAAGCGATGCCGCGATCGATGGAGTACGCACACCGGCAGAACATCTATCGCTTCGAGCCGCACGGAGTCCCGATGTCGCACGTGCTTGCGCGTGCGTCGACGACGTTCCTCCCGTATCTGCACGGCCGCAGCTGGAAGCTGGCCGCCGCCGCGCCGCCGTCGTACGTGACCGGCGCGATCGGCAGCATCCTGCTCGCGCTCGCGTTGTACGCGCTCTGGCGCAAACGATCGCGCGAGACGTGGTTCTTCGGCGCGATTTTTCTCTTCTGCGTGATCGCCGGCGCCGAATGGAAACCGCTCGCGACGCTGCTCGGCAACATTCCGCTCCTCGATCTCGCGCTCTACGATCGCTTCGCGTTCGGCGCCGCGCTCGCGCTGGCGATCCTCGGCGCGCTCGGCGTCGAAGAGATCGTCCGCCGCAACGGCGATCGCGCCGCCGCGTGGACGATGCTCGCGACGCTCGCGCCGCTCGCATTCGCGAACGCGTGGGCCGCGCGCACGCAACTCGTCGATCACGGCGACATGCACTTCGGCGCGCATGTCGTCTTCGCCGAAGTCGCGCTGCTCGCGCTCGCCGCGGCGATTCTCTTTCAGCGACGCGCCATCGTCCCGCTGCTCCTCGCCGCGATCCTCGTGCAGCGCGCGATCTCGCTGGACGGATTGCAGAAAAGCTTCCCGCAGCGCGCCGCGTATCCGCCGATCCCGATGCTCGAGCCGCTGAAACACGTCGAGCGTCCGTTCCGCGTCGTCGGCCACGGCAAGGCGATGCTCGCGGCGACCGGCACGATGTACGAGCTCGAAGACGCGCGCGGATTTTCGGCGGTGACGCTGCAGCGATTGCGCGACACGTTTTCGCTCTGGTCGATCGAGCAGCCGGTGTGGTTCAACCGCGTCGACGATCTCACGCGGCCGTTCCTCTCGTTCCTCAACGTCCGCTACGCGATCACGTGGGACCGCGATCCGCCGCCGGACGGCTGGCGCGAAGTCTCGCGGCAGCGCGGCTCGATGCTGATCGAGAACACGCACGCGCTTTCACGCGCGTTCGTGCCGCGCACCGTGCGCGTCGGCGATCGCGATGCCATCGCAGAAATGAAAAACGCACGCGATTTCGGCGAGGTCGCATGGATCGAATCCGCCGACAAACCGTACGAGCGCGTGAACGGTCCCGGCACGGCGACGATCAGCGATTCGAAGCTCGGCTACGTCATCGACGCGAAGATGCAAAGCGATGGATGGGTCGTCGCGTCGATCACCGCGTGGCCGGGATGGCGTGCGTACGTCGACGGGCGCCGGCTGACAACTCAAGTCGCAAATCATGCGTTCCTGTCGGTGCACGTGCCGGCAGGCGATCATCGCATCGTCTTGAAGTATTGGCCGGAGACGTTCGTGATCGGACGCGCGATCACGGCGATGACATTCCTCGCCATGATCGCGCTCGCGCTATTGAATCGACTGAAGGCGCTTTTCCAGCGACGCGATCCGTCGCTCGTTCCGCTGCCCCTCGGGAAGTGACTTCGCGTACTCGATCGCCAGCGCGATCGTCGCTTTCGCCGCCTCCTTGTCGCCCTTCTCCATGAAGATGTCCGCGCGCGTCGTGAACACGCTCAGCTTGCGCGGGCCGTAGACCTTCACCAGCGCGCGCTCGTTCGCTTCCAGTGCTTTGTCGTACTCCTTCATCGCCTTGTACGCGAGCGCGAGACGCGCCGGCGGGTTGTAGTCGGTCGGGAAATCGCGCGCCGACTGCTCGAGCATCGGGATTGCCTTTTCCGGAGTGCCGAGGTCGAGATAGGCGGAGAGACGGTGCGAGTCGTAGACGGCGCGTTGCTCGGGCGTCTTCGCCTCGGACGCGACCTTTTCGAGGAACGCCACCCACTGTTCTTTCAGCGCGCGTGCGCCGGCTTCGTCCTTCACGGCATCGCGCGCGTCGATCAAGGAGATGTACAGACCGGAGCGATCATCGCCGGACAGCACGATCTTCGGATCGTCGAAGACCTCGCGCGTTTCTTTCTCCAGCGTCGCGATCCACTCCATGCGCTTCGCGTTTTTCTCGTCGACGGAGATCGCGCAGCCGAGTCCCGTCGCCGCGACCGTCGCGGCCGAAGACGTGCCCTTCACGCGCGGATACAGCTCCATCGCGCGTGTTGCGCACGGCTCGTTCTGATCGGCCATCGACATCGAGAAAAGCATTGATTCCGCGGTGCGGCCGAACTTGCGCCACCCTTTCGGCGCGCCGGCGAGCGCTTTCTCGTACGACTTCACCGCCTCCTCGTGCTTGCCATCGGCCGCGAGTCGATCGGCTTCGAGCAACAGCTTGTCAGTGGGACTCGTCGCTTTCGCGGACGCGTCGTCGAGCAGCTTGCTCAGCTGCGGCACGGTTGCGCCGCCGACGTAGCGCGTCCTCACTTTTCCATCCGCGTCGAGCACGAGCAAGGTCGGCAGCGCGGGGATCGGATACTTTCTGAGGAACGCCGCATTCGCGGCGGCTTCGGTGTTCACGCTGAGCCAGACGAACCGTCCGGCGTACCGCTCGAGGGACTTATCGGTGTAGACGTAAGCCCGCATCGAGCGACAGGTGTGTCACCACGGCGCCCACGCCTCGACGAAGACGGGAACGTTCTTCGTCTTGGCCTGGGCGAGTGCCTTCGTGTAGTTGTCTTCGATGAACGGCACCGCGCGCGCATGGAGCGCGGTCACTGCGAGAACTGCGAGCAGCGCAAGTCGTTTCATAGTGTCTCTGTGGAGCGGCGGCCGCCCTCGGCCGCCGGATTCTCGCGAGAGGTCGGCGGCCGAAGCGGCCGCCGCTCCACTGTCATCCTTTCATTGCGGCCCCGGCGTCACCCAACGCCGCAGCCAGTTGTCCACTTCACGATAAAACACGCGTGAGTTTTCTGCGTTCAAAATCCAGTGATTTTCCTCCGGCCACACGAGAAGGCGGCTCGGGATGCGCAGGCGTTGCAGGATCGTCCACGCCTCGAGCGTGTTGTTCATCGGCACGCGGAAGTCGCGCTCGCCTACCGACAACAGCATCGGCGTCTTGAACTGCGTGGCGAAACGCGCGGGACTCTGCGTCCGCCACACTTCGCCCTGCTCCCACACCGGTCCCATGTTCATCAGTTCGCGCCCGTACACGACGTCGGACGTCGCCCACTGCGACTCGAGATTGATGAGACCCGCGTGTGCGACGAGCGCCTTGAATCGATTGCCCGACCACGCTTCGAGCGCGTACGCGAGATGGCCGCCGTAGCTCGCGCCGCCCGCGACCTGCCGCGACGCGTCGATGAACGGATAGCGCTTGATCGCCTCGTCCGCCGCTTCCATCAGTTCGTTTGCGGGACCGACGAGCGGATCGCCCTGAATCAGCTGCGCGAATTCCTCGCCGAATCCGGTCGAGCCGGTGTAGTTCGTCGCGAGGATCACATAGCCCGGCTTCGCGAGGAGGTGATAGTTCCAGCGCAGCGAGATCGCGTCGCGCCACATGTTCGCGGCGCCGCCGTGGATCAGCACGAACAGCGGATACTTCTTCGACGGATCGAAGCCGGCCGGCGTGAAGATCATATTGTGGATCTTCCGTCCTCGCTTCGAGGTGAACCAGAAATGCTGCGGCGGCTGCCAGTCGATCGCATTCGCGGCGTCGACCGCGAACGATGTGAGATTGCGATGTGACTTCGACGCGGTGTCGATGCGTACGACCTCGGCGGGATTCACCGATGACGCCCACAGCGCGACCATCACCGGCGCGTTCTCCGCGATGCGCAGGCCGGTGTAGATGCCGCGCTGCGGATCGACGAACAGCTTCGCGTCGCCGCCCGCTGCCGGCACCGAGTAGATTTTGATCAGTCCCGCGTCTTCCGCGGTGAAGTAGACCGTCTTGCCGTCATTCGAGATCGCGATGTCGAGCGGCGCGCGGTCCGTCTTCGCGATCACGCGCTCGTTCTTCATCGATGGCCAGTCGAACGCGACGAGGCGCGGGAGGTTGTAGACCTTGCCGTTGTTCGGCTCGAATGTCGCGTACAGCGTTTTGCCGTCATTGCTGAACTGCGCGTCGCCGTAGCTGCCGGTGGCGCTGGCAATCTTCTCCGGCTCGCCGCCGGTGACGCTGACCTTGTACAGATCGGTGCCGTACTCCGCGTACGCCGCGGTATTGCGCGTCGTCGTCGCGGGGAAAAGCAGCCACTGTCCGTCGGGCGACCATTCCGCGTTGAGTGTCTCGCGTCCTTCGCCGCCGCCCGTCCCTCCGAAGCCCGGCTCCGCGACGAGCTTCGTGCCCGCGAGCAGATCCTTCGCGCCGCCGCCGCTCACCTGCTGCACGAACACGTGCGGCTGTTTCGGATCGAGCCAGCGGTCCCACGCGCGGATTGGGAAGGAGTCGTACGCACGGACTTTGTCCTTGCGATCCTTCTCTTCCTTCGCCGCCTTCTTGTTTGCCTCGTCGTCGAGCGCGCCGGGATAGACCGTGCTCACGAACGAGATGCGCGTTCCGTCCGGACTGAACTTCGGCGAGCCCGCGCCGGTCGAGACGTTCGTGATGCGCTGCGCCTCGCCGCCGGCGAGATCGATGATGTAGATCTGATTCTGCTCATCGCCCTCGCGCTTGGCCGAGAAGGCGACGCGATGACTGTCCGGCGCCCACGACGCGTCACTCTCGCCCGCCTTCGTAGCCGTGAGCCGCCGCGGCTGCGCGCTGCCATCGGACGGAACGAGCCACAAGTCCGAGACCGTGTCCTTCGAGTCGTACGCCGGCTCGGTCACCGAGAACACGACCCACTTGCCGTCCGGACTGATTTGCGGCGCGCCGACGCGCTTCATCAGCCACATCGATTCGTGCGTGAGCGGCTGCTTCTCCGCCGCATGCGCGCCGATCGCCAGCGCGGCGGCGAACGCCAGCACGATCGCCCGATTCATTCGCTGCAGCTTCATTCCGTGTTTCTCCTTGGTCGATATTGTTTCACGCGAATCATGATTCCGATCGCGATCGCGGCCCCCACAACATCCAGCAACACATCCCACGGCGATGCGCCGCGCGACGCGTAGAGCGACTGATGCCATTCGTCGGTGCATGCGACGACGAGCACGACAGCGAACGCGACGGGAACCGCGAGTTTGAATGCTTTGTGGGTGCCGCTGCCCTCAGCGGCACCGCGACCGCTGAGGGCAGCGGTCGCCACATTGTCCATTCCGGCGTGCGCGGCGCGGAATGCGAGAGCGCCGAGGATGCCGTAGCCGGTGAGATGCATCAGCTTGCGGAAGCTGATGTTGATGGGCTCCGGCAGCGTCGGGAAGAGCTCGCGCAGCCATCCGCCCGTGTGCGCCGCCGAGAATTGGTCGTTCGACGTCATCAGGATCACCGCTGACCACGCCACGACCGGGAGCCAGCGTTTGAGGACGGGCATGCAATCCGTACAATACCGCGCACTTCCATGGATCCGCGTCCGATTCACATCACCGTTTTGCAGCCGAATCTCGCCCCGTTGAAGCTCGAGATGAGCGCGTCGATGATCACCCTCGGCCGCGCCACCGACTGCACGGTTCCGATTCGCGACCGCTATCTCTCGCGCCGCCACGCCGAGATTGCATTCGCGTCCGATCAGTGGATCGTGCGCGACTGCGGCAGCGTGAACGGCACGCTGCTCAACGGCACGAAGCTGAACGGTTTTTCCATCCTTCGCCCCGGCGACCGCATCGGACTCGGCGACAGCGAAGTGATCTTCGAGCCGGGCGACGACAGCACGCAGTCGCAGTCGCAGCTCATCGCGCTCGACAGCGACTCGCACGCGAAGAACCTCGCCATCAAGGCGGACGACGTGCACGTCGACGGCGGTGCGCGCGCGAGCATCGTCACCGCGCTCGCGCTCGAGCTGATCGAAGACCGTCCGATGAACGACCTCTTCGAGTTCATCCTCGACCGCGTGATGGACACGCTGCAGCCGTCGCGCGCCGCGCTCGCGCTCCTCGCCGCCGACGGAAAGTCGTTCAGGAACGTGCGCATGCGGCGCAGCGACGCCGGCGACTCGCTCGATCTCTACATCAGCCGCACGCTGCTCTCCGAAGTCGTCGAAGAGCGCAACGTCGTCTCGTTCGTCGACTCCGCATCGCAGGACGAGAAGCTCGCGCGCGCCGAGTCGATCGTCGCACAGCACATCCGCTCCGCCGTCTGCGCGCCGCTTCTCGTCGGCGACGCCGTCCTCGGCGTTCTCTATCTCGACTTCCAGGTGAATCGCGGCGCGGTGACGCACGAAGACGTACGCCTCATCGCGCAGATCGCGCGCTTCGCGGCGGTGAAGCTCGAAACGACGCGCCTGCGCGAAGAAGCGCTGGCGAAGGCGAAGCTCGACGAAGAGCTGCGCACCGCGTACGTGATTCAGAGCCGATTGCTGCCCGCCGAGCTGCCGGCGATCGACGGCTACGCATTCGCCGGTACGAACAAACCGTGCCGCACCGTCAGCGGCGATTACTTCGATGTCCTCGTGCGACCCGACGGACGGCTGTACTTCATCATCGCCGACGTCAGCGGCAAGGGCATCACCGCCGCGCTGGTGATGGCCAGCGTCGCGACGGCATTCAACATCTTCACGCGCACCGATCCGACGCCGGCCGATCTGCTGCGCGAGATGAACGCGACGCTCGCGCCGAAGACCGCGCCCTCGAAATTCGTGACGATGGTCGCCGGTGTGCTCGATCCGAAGACCGGCATCGTCGATTTCGCGAACGCCGGCCACGTCGCGCCGCTCGTGATCACGAAGGACGGCGTCGCACAGCAGACGTCGACCGATCTCGTCGTCGGCCTCTTCGGTCACGCGAAGTACCGCAATCAGCAAATCACCCTCGGCGACGGCGACTCGCTCGTCCTCTTCACCGACGGAGTGACCGAGGCGGAGAACGAGGCCGAAGAACAACTCGGACTCGCGCCCGTGGCCGCGCTCGTGGAAACGCTCCACGGCACGCCGGCGCAGGACATCCTCGACACGATCGAACAATACGTCCGCGAATTCGCCGGCACCGCGCCGGCCGCGGACGACGTCACGATGATGGCGTTCACGCGATTGTCAGCGCCCTAGGAACTGTGGAGGACAGGCAATCCTGCCTGTCCGCCCTCTCTGCGAATCATGGCCAAAGGGACAGACCGGATCGTCTGTCCTCCACTTGTTCAGATTCCGAGCCGTGCAGAGATCAATGAGTACACGGCTTTGATTTTGATGCGGCGAGTAATTCAATCGAGAACTCGAGTGATCCAATCGAGATCAGGGATCATCAAATCAAGAGCGGAGGTCTTCCGATCGAGAACAGGGATCATCAAATCAAGAGCGGAGGTCATCCAATCGAGAACAAAAGTCATGAAATCGAGAGCGGAGATCATCCAATCGAGAACAAAAGTCATGAAATCGAGAGCGGAGATCATCCAATCGACAATATGAGTGAGCCGATCGACAACGCGGGTCATCAAATGTATGAATGGAGCGTGCGTTTGGCTCGCAGTGTCCTTTTTAGTGGACGGGCGGCTCTTCCAGCGCCAGCGCAGTTCCAGTCCGCGGCTGAAGGTGGTGGAGCGGCGGCCGCCGCGTTCTCGCGGGAGGTCGGCGGCCGAGGCTCCACAGGTTCGTCCCATCTGCCCACCGCCTGCCGTTGTCTCCGTCTTACGGATATCCTGTACCGATGGCGATGCCGGCGCGCGAGCGCAAGCGGCTGACGGAAAATCTCGTCGATGAGCTGAACGGCGCGGCGCTGTACGACGCGCTCGCGGCCGCGGAGCGCGACGAGCGCTTGTCGGAAGTTTATCGACGGCTCGCGAACGTCGAGCGGCGGCACGCCGATCGATGGCAGAAAAAACTTGAAGAAGCGGGCGAGACGTTGCCGCGCTTCGTGCCGTCGTGGCGCACGCGCACGCTGGGCTGGCTCGCGCGGCATGCCGGCATCGGCTTCGTGCTGCCGACGGTGCAATCGCTCGAGCGGACGGACACGAACAAATACGCGACGCAGGCCGATGCCGCCGATTTTCACGGCGACGAGCGTTCGCACGGGCGTGTGATTCAGATGATGCGCTCGATGCGCGGCGGCTTCGCCGGCTCCGACGTCGCGCAGATTGAAGGCCGTCACCGCGTCGCCGGGGGCAACGCCCTCCGCGCGGCGGTCCTCGGCGCAAACGACGGCCTCGTGTCGAACCTCAGTCTCGTCATGGGCGTCGCCGGCGCGGCGATGAGCGAGCGCACGATTCTCATCACCGGACTCGCCGGCCTCCTCGCCGGCGCGTTTTCCATGGCCCTCGGCGAATGGCTGTCCGTGCAGAGCTCGCGCGAGCTGTATCGGCATCAGCTCGAGGCCGAGGAAGAAGAATTGGCGACGATGCCGGAGGAAGAAGAGGAGGAGCTCGCGCTGATCTATCAGGCGCGCGGGCTGCCGGAAAAACAGGCGCGCGAATTCGCGGCTGGCATGATGAGCAATCACGAGACCGCGCTGGAAACACTCGCGCGCGAAGAATTGGGATTCAACCCCGAGGAACTGGGCGGATCGCCGTGGGTCGCGGCAATTACATCGTTCTTTCTGTTCGCCGCGGGCGCGATTGTGCCCGTCATTCCGTTCATGTTCGCGCGCGCGGACGAAGCGATGCTGCTGAGCATTCTGTTCAGCACGATGGCGCTGTTCACGGTCGGCGCGGCGATTACGCTGTTTACGGGACGCCCGGCGTTGTTTTCGGGATTTCGCCAGGTTCTGTTTGGTCTCGTGGCGGCAGCGCTGACGTTCGGAATCGGCCGGCTATTAGGCGCGTAGCCGCGATCAGCAACAGCGGATCGGTCAGCGGATAACGAAAGCGCATGACCACCTGGTGCGGGATGTGCGCGAGCCAGCCTAGTACGAAATAGGACACGACCCACATCAGCATAGATCGCGGGATGCCTGCGAATCCCAGCGCGTAGAGCGCGATCAGGAGAACGGCGCTCGCCAGGACGATGGAGGACGAATATTCCTGCAGGTTGAGCCAGGGGCGCCAGTAAAGCCACGCTTTCTTCAATGCGAATCGCCATTCGAGACCGCGGTGTGCGTTGACATTTGCGAGCGCGGAATGACGCCACGCCGCGCTGCGCGCGCGGGGAGAAGTCGTGGACGCGTTGATGCGCTGCATCATCGGAGCCGTGAAGCGCTGTTCGAATTCGATGGACGCGCGGCGGAACTCGTCCCGATCGCGGATCGAATAAATGCGCGCGATCTCGGGATGCGTGCCGCGCCAGAGGCTGTAGCCGGAGGCGTCATTGACGAGGATGAATTCACCGTAACGTACGTAATTGCGGAGCGTCCAGGGTGTCAGGACGACGAGGAATGCAATGAGAAATGCGATGCGCCGCATTCGCGGAATCAAGAATAACGGCACGAAAATCAACGCCACCGGCCGCGTCAATGCCGCCAATGCGAGCGCCGCTCCGCTCATCGCTCCGCGGCGCGTCGCCAATCCGTACAGCGACAGCGTCATGAAAAACATGAACAGCGGCTCGCTGCGGACGTCGGTGATGCTCACAAGGAACAATGGATAGAGCGCAGCGGCGATGCCGGCGAGGATCGCGGCGCGCGGCGAGCGGAAGACGCTGAAGCTGAGCAGGGCGATCAGCGCGACTGTCAGCGAGTCGACGAGTGCGAGCGCGATTTTGAGGAGCGCGACGTTGTGCGGGTGGCAGGCGGTCGTCAGCGCGATGAAGAACGGGAGGCCCGGCGCGCGGAAGAAGGGGAGGTTTCCCTGCGACGGGTACGTGCCGCTCTCGCAAATCGATGCTGCGGTGTCGATGTAATCGCGCGCGTCGCCGAATTCGACGCGATCGAAGCCGGTGACGGCGATCGCTGCAATGCGGATGAGGAACGCGAACGCCGCGAGCGCGATCGCGGTGCGTTTCATTTCTTCTTGCGTTTGGCGCGCTCCACGACCTGGTCGCGAAATTCTCTCGCCTTTTGCTGCATCTGCGCGTCCGTAATGGTCGGCAGGATTTCGTCCACCACCGCCAGCGCCTCGGCGTATTTGCCGGCGTTCGCCATCACCACCGCATCATTGAGCGTATTGCGCGCGCTCTCTTCCGCGTTCCACGACTCGATCGTGTCGATCATTTCGCGCAGTTGCAGCATGAGATACGGATCGGTCGCTTTCTCGAGTGTCGCCTTCGCGAGCGCGAGCCCTTCCTTCACCTTGCCGCTGTTCGTGAGCGTTTCGACGCGTTTGATGTCGATGCTCAGCAGCGACTCGCGCGCGCGGGCGATCATTTCCGTGTTGCCGCCCGGCACGAGAATGGTGTCGATGAGTTTCGTCGCGTCGTCGCCGCGGCCGGCGTGCGCATAAAGCTGGGCGAGATGAAATGCCGCCTGCTGATCGCCCGGCGCGAGGGACAGGCTTTTCTCCAATGCGACGATTCCGGGCGCGGGATCGATTTCCGTGAGATAGGTCGCGCCCAGGCCTGCCCAGGCGCGCGCGGATGACGGGTCGAGCTGCGCGCCGCGCTCGAACAATTTTCGAGCCTTCAACAGCTCATCCGATTGTCCCTGTGAATTTCTCGCAGCGACGCGATTGATGAGGCTCGCGCCGTACAGCACATAGATTTCCGGATCGTCGCTGCCGAGCTGCACGGCGCGCTGATACGCCGTTTCCGCCTCGCTCGTCCGCCCTGCTTCGTCGTGAATTCTTGCGATGTCCGCGTAGGCCTCCGCGTTCGCGGGATTGGCCTTCACTGCCTCATTCAGAAATTGCTGCGCGAGCGGGGTATTTTCGCGGCTGCCCTGGGCGATCAAATGGCCTAACGCGTAGACGTACGACGCGTAGGTCATCGGCTCCGGTTTCGGAATCGCGCCCACCGTCAGATCGCCCAATGAATATTTCATGTAATGGAAAAGACTGCGGCCGACGTATGCCCGCAATTCGCTCTCCATCTTCGCGTAATTCATCCCGAACGCGGTCTCGAACGCTTCCTGCTGCGGCTTGTGTGCGGCGAGCAATGCGAGAAACGTCGAGAATTGCGCGCGCCGCTCCTCGTTGCCCTGCATCAGGTAATGCAGGAGCCCCCACGACTCGGCATAGAACGCGCCGCGCCTGGAAGTCTCGTTGTAGATCGGGGAGTCGCGGTCGACGGCGAACAGGTCCTGGAGCGGAATCAACCGCTCGTCGCGCAGCCACAGCACGTGCTCGGCGATCGGACGGCCGATGTGCACCTGGTCGCCGGACGTCTGGAACGTCGAGTAATACTCGGCCAGTCCTTCATTGAGCCACGCCGGCAGCCGGGAGCCGGTGTTCTGGACGAAGTAATGCGTGAGCTCGTGATAGATGATGCGGTCGACGCCGTTCGGCGAGCCCGTCTGCAGCAGAATGAAATTCTCGTTCTCGTTGCCGAGGAACACGCCGGTGATGTTCGTCGCGTTGGCCCGGAAGACGATGTCGCGATACGACGCGAACGTGCGCTCGTTTGCGAACACGTACACCTTTGCCGGCAGACGCGAGCGGACGCGGAGGCGCGTCAACTGACCGATCGCCGCGCGCATGCGCACGAGATTTTCCGCGATCTCTGTCGTCGTCGCCGGTGACGCGTTGCTGATGATCTGGAACTCGTCGACTTTCAGCGTGATCCACTTCTCGTTCGCGCGCGGAAGGTCGAGCGCCGCGGCCTGGAGGGCAAAGAAAAGGAGGAGAAGCAGGAGAAGCCGGCGCATGTCGGGGACCGCGAAAATTATACGACCACGTTGATCGGCGCACTTGCAACGAACGCGAGAACCTGATCGAACGCCTGGCCGAAGTAGAGCTCGTAACTGTCCTTCTCGGCGTAGCCGAGGTGCGGCGTGCAGACGGCGTTTTCGAGCGCGAGCAGCGGATGCGATGCGCCGAAGACCGGCTCTTCTTCGTACACGTCCACCGCGGCGAAGCCGGGACGTCCGGCGCGCAGCGCATCGACGAGCGCGCCGCGCTCGATCAGCTCCGCGCGGCTCGTGTTCACGAGCAACGCGTCGCGTTTCATCGACGCGAGATCGGCGCCGGCAACGATGCCGCGCGTTTCTTTCGTCAGACGCAAATGCAGCGAGAGCACGTCGGACGATTCGAAGAGCGTTTGTTTGCCGGCTGCAGTCTCGACTCCGTCCGCTTGCGCTCGCGTGAGCGACCCTTCGCGTCCGAACGCGATCACGCGCATGCCGAACGCCCGGCCGTAGCCGGCGACGAGGCTGCCGATTTTTCCGTAGCCCCACACGCCGAGCGTGCGTCCGCGCAGCAGCGTGCCGATCGTCGACTGCCATCCGCCCGCGCGCAGTCGCGCGGCTTCCTGCGGAATGCGCCGCATCGCCGCGAGCACGAGCGCCCACGTCAGTTCCGCCGGTGCGTACGGCGACCCCGTTCCCGCAGACACGACGACGCCGCGCCGCTTGCACGCATCGAGATCGATGTGCGCGGTTCCTTTTCCCGTCTGGCTGATCACTTTCAATCGCGGCAGCTTCGCGAGGAGCGCGTCGGTGATCGATGTCCGCTCGCGAATGAGCACGAGCGCGTCGGCGTCCGCGAATCGTTCCGCGATCGCGTCGACGTCCTTCACCGTGTCGCGAAAAATCGCGACGTCGTGTCCTTCGAGCTTCGCGAAACAGTCGAGCCGGCGAACGGCGTCCTGGTAGTCATCGGGGATGACGATGCGCATTTGCGGCGCAGTTTAGCGTCGTGCGATCATCCGCGTCCCATGGCCCTCGCCCTTCTTTTCGCCACGTCGCTGCTCATCAATCTGTCGCGCGAACGCGTGGGCCGCGAGCCCGCGCGGTTTCTGCCGGTCGTAGGCAACTGGAGCATCGTGAAGGACGGCGCGAAGAACGTCGTGCAGGTCGACGGGCGGCAGTGGATCAAAGGCCAGCCGTCGGCGGGACTCGCGGCGAAGGCGCGCACGATTTACGGCTCGAAGCACGAGGAGTTCATCGACAGCGTGAAGGCGTACGCGTACTTCCCGTATGCGGTCGCGAAGGACGTTCCTGATTTTCACGACGGCGAGATCTCGATGCGTTTTCGTCTCATCGCCGGACAGCTCGATCAATGCGCGGGCATCCTCTTCAATCTGAAAACGAACGGCGACTACCTTACCGTCCGCTTCAACGGCAAAGAGGACAACCTCGTGCTCTGGACGTTCAACAAGGGCAAGCGCAGTTTCGTGAAGCGCGGCACCGAGAACGTGCATCTCAACATGGGCGAGTGGCATCGCATGAAGATCGCGGTGAGCGGCACGCAGTTGCGCGGATATCTCGACGACAAGCTGCTGCTCGAGTACACGCTCGCCGAGCCGGTGTCGGGGAAAGCCGGTTTGTGGTCGAAGACCGACAGCGTCAGCCAGTTCGACGACTACGCAGTCGCCACGCCGTGATCACGGCGAGCGGCCAGAGCGCGTAAAAAATCCACGCCGCGCCGCGCGCGCGTTTCGCGAGCGGATAGCCGGGATACTGTGGAGCGGCGGCCGCCCCCGGCCGCCGGGATGAAAACGTTCCGTCGTCAGGCGCGTCCTGTTTCGGCGGCCGGGGGCGGCCGCCGCTCCACAGTTTCTCGATGGTCTCGATCACGATCTCCTCGGTCGCCGATCGCTCCACCGCCGTCCGCCCGCCGAGCGCGTAATGAATCTCGCCGTAGCGCGCGTCGTTCTCGAACAGCGCCGACGATCCGCCGAACGGATAGCGCACGCGCAGATCTCGGATCGTGCGCCGCAGCTTCGTCAGTACGTTGTTTTCGTAGTCGTTCATCCGTGGATCCTCGGCTGCGAGAAAGACCGTGATCGTCAGCGGCCTGTCGATGTTCGCGAGCATTTGCTCGTCCGCGGGCGCGAACGAGTTGCGACGATTCTCGGAGAGATCCGAGCTGATGTTCACGTGTGCCGCGAGCGTGAGCGCGATGGCGGCGACGACGATCGCGACCGCGCTGTGCGTGATGCGCTTGCGCAGCGGCGCGCCGAGGCCGAGCGCGATCCCGGCGATGAACAGCGCGAGCACCGACAGCGCGAGCAGCGCGAGCACGAGATCCTTGCGCATCAGGCCGCGCTCGAACACGCGCAACGCCGCCGCCGGCGTGAAGGACGCGAGCCGCTGCACGAGCCCGCCGCGGCCGGTCGCGAGAAAATCGAGCGCCCACGTGCCGATCGTCAGGCCGAGGATGGCGACCGCGGCGTTCGCGGCGCCGGGCATCAGCGCGGCCGCGGCCATCGCGACGCTCGCCGTGAGGACGAAGTACAGCGTGTATCCGGCGAGAAGATTGATCGTTTCCGGCGCGTAGAGATGGCCGCCGTACGCGAGCCAGAGCGCGATCGCGATCGCGAACGGAATGAGCGCGATCAGCCAGGCGATGAGGAGCGCCAGGACTTTCGACACGAGATGATCGCCCATGCGCAGCGGCCACTGCAGCATCAGCTTCCACGCGCCCGATGATTTTTCCGACGCGATCAAACGGATGGCAACGAAGGGGAAGAGCAGCATGATCGCGAGGTAATACGCGCCCGCGGTCGGGACGAGGATGCCGTCGAGCGGCGAGAGTCCCTGCGCGAGCGCCGCCGCGCCTCCGCCGATGCCGCTCGCCTCGGCGTACGCGTCGACGGCGCTGATGAAACTCTGTCCGGTGAGCAATCCGACGAACAGCAGCAGCAGCCAGAACGCGCGGCCCGCGAATAGTTCCGCGACGTCTTTGCGCACGAGCTCACGTCCGCGCAAGAAACGCCTCCTCGAGATTGCCGCCCAACTCGTCGAGCGTTCCCTCGCCGACGATGCGGCCGTGGTCGAGCAAGAGAAAGCGATCGCACACGCGCGCGGCATCGCTCAGCTGATGGATCGAGAGGACGAGCGTACGTCGAGTGGTGTGCGCTTCCAGCGCGCCCTCCGAAGGCGCGGCAGAGCCGCGTACCACTCCCTTCAGCACGTCGATCGCGTGTCGCGTCTGTCGAAAATCGAGTCCGTCGAACGGCTCGTCGAGAAAGAGAATCGGACGCGGCACGGACAGGCCGAGGGCGATGTTGAGACGCTTCGCTTCCCCTTTCGAAAGCGACGCGGTCGTTTGATCGAGCAGCTGCGTGAGATCGAGCGCGTCGAGGAGCGACGCGTCGGCGCGCGCGCCGAACATGCGCGCGTTGAGCTCGAGCGTCCAGCGGACGGTTTGATCGGGCCACGGACGAATTGCGTCGGGGACGTAGAAGAGCGGCTCGCCGTCGATGGTGCCGCTCGTGCGCGGGAGCACGCCGGCGACGCATTCGAAGAGTGTGGTCTTGCCGGCGCCGTTGGGGCCGATCACGCCGAGGATCTCGCGGTCGAGCACCGAGAACGCGACGTCGCGCAGCACATCGCGGCGGCCGCGCCGCGCGGACAGCCGCGAGACTCGCAGCACGACGCTCATTCCGGCTGCATCAGGATCGAGACGATCATCCAGCGATCGCCGCTCTTGATCAGTTGAAAACTGCGCGTGCCGCGCGCGTACGGCTGCGCGTCGGTCGTCGCGTGCCGCGCTTCGTAGCGGCTCCAGACTTGCGCGATGTTGCCCGCAACGTCGACACGCGACTGCACCGGCTGCTCGAACAAGCCGCTCTTCTGCAGCTCATCGTTGGCGTTCTTCTGAAAGTCGTCCGGCGTCATCGACTTGCCGTCGACGACGATGCGCCCGTCGGGCGTGAACAGTTCCTTGAATTGCTTCCAGTCGCGTCGCCCGGCGGGACCGGAGACGACGTTGTACGCCGCGAGCACCGTCGCCTCGACGTCGAATTGCGCGCTGCCCGCCTGCGGGAGCGCGGATGGAGGAGCGGTCGCGCATGCGGCGAGGAGTAATGCGAGAAAGATGGACACGCGTTTCATCAGGGGGAAGTTATCATGCGCGCGCAGGTCCTGAATCCAATCGGAGGTAGCCCCACGTGCGTCGATGGTTTGCCGCTGTCGCTGTGCTTCTCACCGTTCCCCTATTCGCGCAGACATTCGTCTTTCATCTGCGCGGCGATCAGGAAGTGCCGCCGACCGGCAGCGTGTCCAGCGGCGGATGCATGGGCCAGCTCGATCAAGTCGCGGCGACGTTTCAGTTGACGTGCGTGCACGACGTGGTCGGCGCGACGGTGATGCACATTCACAAAGGCGCTCCCGGGGTCAACGGTCCGATCCTCCACGACCTCGCCGACCCCGCCAGTCCCGTCACCGCGACGTGGACCGGCATGACGGCGTCCGACATCACCGACCTTCTCAACGGTAACCTCTACGTCAATATCCACACGTCGGGACGCCCAGCCGGCGAAATTCGCGGACAGATTCTCAGCCGCACGGTCGACCTGGTGAGCTTCACCGCGAACGGCTCGCAGTACGTGCCGCCGAATTCGACGAGCGCGACTGCGAATTGCACGGCCGATCTCGATAATCCGGCGCAGTTTCTGGCCGTGCAATGCACGCACGACGTGCCGAGTCCCGTGTCGGCGCACATTCACGAGGCGCCGGTGCTGCAGAACGGACCGGTCGTCTTCACGTTCCCGAGTCCCAACAGTCCATTGAACGCGAACGTCCCGATGACGCCGCGGCTCGTCGCCGATTTCGCGGCGACGTTCCTCTATCTCGACATTCACACCGGCAGCGGCGGAGAGGACACTGCCAGTCCGCAAATTCGCGGACAAATCGGAACGCCGCCCGCCGGCGCCGGTACCGGCACGATTCAGATCAAGAAGGTTTCGCATCCGGCCGGCGCGAGCGGATTCGGATTCACGGACAACGTCAGCGCGCCGGGAACGTTCACGCTCAATGACGGTCAGACGCAGACGTTCACGACCGTCCCGGCCGGCACGTACACGATTACGGAGAACGATCCGTCGGCGAGCAATTACTCGCTGGCCGATCTCAACTGCAATGATGCGGACAGTACGTCCGATCCGTTCTCGCGTACGGCAACCGTGCAATTACAGGCCGGCGAGACCGTCGTCTGTACGTTCAGCAACCTGCGAGCAGATCCGACCGACACGCTGTTCGTCTTTCATTTGTCGTCCGATCAGGAAGCGCCGCCGACCGGATCGCCGGCGCGCGGCGGCTGCATGGGCCGCTTCAATGCCGGAGCGTCGCAGCTATCGATCGTCTGCACGCACAATGTCGACAATCCGACGGTCATGCACATTCACAAAGGCGCTCCCGGGGTCAACGGTCCGATCGTCTTCGACCTCGGCTCACCCGTTAGTCCGGTCATTGCGACGTGGAGCGGCATGACCGCTGGCGAAGTTGCAGACCTGCTCGCCAACAATTACTACATCAACATTCATACGGCGGGTCGTCCGACGGGTGAAATTCGCGGACAAGTGCTCCCGCGAACCGTCGACACTGTAAATTTCACTATGAGTCCGGGACAGGTCGTTCCGACCGGCAGCTCGCCGGCGACCGGCACCTGCAGCGCGGACCTCGATAACCCGGCGACGTCGCTCGCGGTGCAATGCACGCACACTCTGCCGTCGCCCGATCTCGCGCACGTACATCGCGCGCCGTTCGGACAGAACGGGCCGGTGGTGTTCACGTTTGCATCGGCGGCGAGTCCGTTCAGTGGAAATGTGCCGATGACGCCGCGCCTCGTCGCCGATTTCGCGGCGACGTTCCTTTATGTCGACGTCCACGGCACCGGCGGCTCGGAGTCGACGACGACCGGCGAGATTCGCGGACAAATCGGCGCGCCGCCCTCCGGACCGACGACGGGAACGATTCACATCGTGAAGACGACGTCGCCCGCCGGCGGAACCGGATTCAATTTTACCGACAATGTGCCGGCATCACCAGGCACGTTCACGCTCAATGACGGGCAGACCCATACGTTCACGAACGTTGCGCCCGGCACGTACACGATTACGGAGTTGCTGCCGGCCGGTTATTCGGTGACCGACATTCACTGCGATGATCCGGGCAGCACAGGAAATCCGTTCGATCGCAAGGCGACAATCAATCTGCAGGCCGGCGCGGCGGTGACCTGCACGTTCCACAATCTCCGCTCATTCAATTCGAAGATTTTCGTCTTCGACTTGTCGGGCGCCAATGAGGTGCCGCCGGTTCCGACGACGGACCGCGGCGGCTGCATGGGACAGTTCGATTCCGCCACGAGCTCGTTCTCACTGGTCTGCACGCACAATGTCGCCGACGCGACGGTCATGCACATCCATCGCGGCGCTGCCGGCGTCAACGGTCCGATCCTCTTCGACCTCGGTGATCCACTGAGTCCGGTCGAGGCGACGTGGACGGGAATGACTCCGTCGGACGTTGCCGATCTCATGGCCGGCAATCTCTACATCAACATCCACACGAGCGGACGTCCGACCGGCGCAGTGCGCGGCCAAATTCTCCCGCGCACTGTCGACTCACTGTCGTTCCCCATGAGCGGCGCACAGAATGTGCCGCCGTCGACGTCGACCGCCACCGGCAACTGCTCCGTCGATTTGTCCGACGACGCGATGAGCATGCGCACGCAATGCCGGCACAATGTCGTCAACGCGACGAGCGTGCATTTGCACAGTGGACCTCCGGGGGTCAACGGACCCGTTGCCTTCGATTTGCCGACCGCGCAATTCTTCACGCTCACCGTGCCGATGACGCCGCGCATGGTCGCCGATTTCGCCGCCGGATTCCTCTATGTCGACGTGCACTCCACCGATGCGCCGCAGGGAGAAATCCGCGGGCAGATTTCCGGATCCGCGCCGGCACTGTTCGGCGCGCCCGACGCGCCGACGCTCTCCGAATGGATGGCGCTGTTGTTCGCGCTGTCGATGGTCGGCGTTGCCGTGTGGAGACTGCGCGCGTAATCAACGTCGGAGCGCGAATCGCGCTCCGACGTAAATCGCCGGACCGGACGGACTCGCGGGCTGCGAGCGAAAAAGCTCGTGGCTGTGGTCATACTGCCGGACGCGGAGAAAAACCTCCGCGCGCTGCCAAGAGTGACCGGCCTCGACTTCCGCGTTCCACGTCACGATGTTCGAACCGTAATTCGCCGCCGAACCGGTATTGACGACCGTCGGCCCGGCGCCGGCGAGAAAAAAGAATTGATTGCCGTCATGGCGATAAATCGCATCGAGATGCAGCGCCACCATGGCGCCGATGTCCTGCAGGTCGGTGTATTCCACCGCCACATGGCCGCCGAACGAATGACGCCGCACCAGTAAATCCGCGGACGGCAAATAGCGGGGATTATCGAGGGAATTCTCATACGGCTGACGCCCGAGAGCGACGCCGGCGTCGATCCGAGTCTGCGCGAAAAGAGAGAGGGGAGTGAGGAGGAGAAGGAAAAGGAATGCCCTGAACATGCGGAAAGTACGCGTGCAAGGAGAGAACCGTCCAAAGGGTTAAGATGACGCCGCCGCATGTCCAAAACCCGCCTCGAAGCGTTCAGCGACGCCGTGATCGCGATCATCATGACGGTGATGGTGCTCGAATTACGGGTGCCGCATGGGGCGGACTGGACGGCACTGCGGCCGATGGTGCCGTCGTTTCTCACGTACGTCCTGAGTTTCGTGATCCTCGGCATCTATTGGAACAATCACCATCATCTTCTGCATGCGGTCGAGCGGGTGACGGGGCGCGTGTTGTGGCCGAACCTGCATTTGTTGTTCTGGCTGTCGCTCATTCCGTTCGTGACGGGGTGGATGGGGGAGAACCACTTCGCGGCGCTGCCGACGGCTGTTTATGGCGTGGTGCTGCTGATGTCGGCGGTGTCGTACACGCTGCTGGTGATGGCGCTCGTCGCCGGGCAGGAACATTCGTCGCGTCTCTCGCGCGCGATCGGCCGCGATTACAAGGGAAAGGTTTCGCTGGTGCTGTACGCCGCCGCGATTCCGCTCGCGTTCGTGAATCAGATGATCTCCGACGCGCTGTACGTCGCGGTCGCGCTGATCTGGTTCATTCCCGATCGCCGCATCGAAGAGCAGCATTGAATGCGGCTCTGTTTCAGGATCGATTGCGGAGTGGAACGAATGCAGCGTTAGCATATCGACGTGAGATCTCTGCTCGTGCTGCTCCTGATCGCGCCGATGATGCTCGCGGACGACGACGTTCGCGTTTCCGTGGAGGGCGCGCAGTTCGTGCTCGATGCACGCGATGCGATCGAAGAGGGCGTGCTCGCGGTGGGTGTGTGGGAGAGCGTCGGCATCGTCAATCCGGGCGAGTTTCGCGCATCCGTCGTGATGTCGCTGCGCCGCGCGGATCTGACGATCGAACAGGTTCCGTTCGAGCTCGCGGCGAAAGAGACGCGGGTGATTCGCATCGATCGCTTGTTCGCCGCGTCCGCGGCCGGCGGAACGATCTCGTTTCGATCGACGCAGCGCGTGCTGATGTTCGGCTACGCAAACGCGGCAATCACGCCTGCGGCTGCCACGACGTCGAAGCGCCGCTCGGTGCGATCGGGCTCGCCTCCGGCGCTCGTGCATCGCACGGTGGTACTCGCGGCGTCGAAGGACAACACGCTCTACGCGACGGGCGACGGCTCGATCTCCAACGGCAAGGGCGCGCATCTCTTCGCCGGCGCGAACGCGGCGGGAACACTGCGCCGCGCGCTTCTGGCGTTCGACGTCACATCGCAGATTCCGCCGGGCAGCACGGTCACGCGCGTCGCGCTAACGTTGCACGTGTCGAAGTCGCTCGCCGGCACGCAGACGATGAAACTGCATCGCGTGACCGCTGACTGGGGCGAAGGAACGTCGAATGCAGGAACATTCCGCGATGGCATCGGCGTCTCGTCGCAAAACGGCGACGCGACGTGGCTGCATACGTTCTTCCCGAATCAGCGCTGGAGCACCGTGGGCGGCGACTTCGATGCGACACCTGACGCGTCTGCCGACGCGCTGACCGATGTCGCGTGGGAATCGCCGGCGATGATCGCGCGCGTGCAGCAGTGGCTCGACCAGCCCTCGACGAACTTCGGCTGGATCGTGATCGGAAAAGAATCCGATCCCGTGACGTCGAAACAATTCGAAGCGCGCGAGTCCGCGAACGCAACAACACGGCCGGCGTTGACGATCGAGTTCAACGCGCGGCCGTGATGGCTACGATGGCGGCGGCGGTGGGAGCTGATTCGCCGCGACCCCCGGATCGGGTTGCGCCGGGACGAACGTCGATCCGCCGGACGCGCTGTCGTTGACGACGGTGTAGGCGAAGATCGGCGCGCTGGCGTCGAAGCTGAGCGTCAGGTTCGCTGCGTTCCCTAAATCGAGGTTCGGGAAGTACGAGTTGAGCGAGTTCTGCTGCTGCGTGAGCGACTCGAGGAAGACCGTGGCCAGGCCGAGGATCTGGCCGGCGGCGTCGCGGAGCTCGAGGCGCACGGTAGTCGTGGCGGGATTCGGATTGAAGAAGCCGGTGTTCGTGCGCGGGCTCGCGAGCTGCGGCATCACGCCGCGGCGCAGCGCGTTCGCGCGCGGTTGCGCGGCGATGAAGGTGCCGAGCGTCCCCTTGCCGGCGAGACGCTGATCGTTGAAGGTGCGCGACGTGACGACGAGCGGCGTTGCGCTGGTGACGCGCAGCGCGCCGGTCGTGTTGTTGCCGCTGAGGGCGCCCACGATGTCGTCGAGGATGGCGGTCGTGCGCGGCGAGACGGCGAGGGCCATCGACGACGCCGCGTTCGTGTTCGGCAGAACGCCGGTCGTGAAGTACTCGATCAGCGCGACTACCGATTTGTCGTACGACGGATTGAAGATGCGCAAATCGGTGAAGAACGCCTGTGCCTGATTGTTGGTGATCCTGCCGCTGATCGGCACGTCGTATTCATTCGCCGGCGTGAGCTGTCCGCGAATCTCGCCGCCCGGAAACGCCGTCGAGTGGACATTGACGTAGAAGCCGGCCGGCGCGCTGACGAGATTCGTCTGGTCGGCCTGACTGAGCGTGGCGATCGACTGCGTGCCTTTCGTGCGGCCGTTGGGAATCTGAGCCGCCGACGTCGCGAAGTTGATGATCACGGGTCCGTTGGTGCCGGCGGCTCCGCGATGGATGTGCGAGAGCAGCGGAACGGCGATGCCGCTCGTGTTCACTTCCCACGCGAGCGTCGCGTTGGCCGGATCGAACGTGACGAACGCGCCGCCGACGGCCGTGCTGCTCGCAGCAGGCGGCACTTCATTCGACGGACGCAGTTCCGCGGCATACGTGATCGGTCCGCCGCTGACGTACGCGAGCTGGCCGCGAATTGCGCCGCCCGGAAACTGCACGGTGTGTACGTTGACGTAGAAGTTGGCGGGGTTCTGCAGCATGCGCTGCGCAACCGATGCGTTGATCGGGAACGTGCCGGTCATGACGCCGTTGTTGAACGTGCCGCCGAGTCCGATCAGATCGACGACGACCGGACCGTTCGCGCCGGCCGGAGCCTCGTGGATGTGGAAGTTGTTGATCGGACTGCCGAGGCTCGCGACCGTGATCGTGACGGTGATGTTTTGACGCGTCGCGTCGAACGTCACCGTCGAGTTGCCGAAGGCGGGGATCGGGTGTGCCGGGACCTCCTGGTCCGGTGTGAGAACGGCACCGAGGGTCTGTGCGGAAAGGGAAGCGGCGGTGAGAACGAACGCGAAAATGAGCGCGAGAACCGCGGGACGAACGCGCATGACTTCTTCTCCTCTTGTTTGTGCGCCCCCGAGCTTGCAGGAAATGAGCCGATAAGTCCAAATCTGAACAACGTCACGATTGGTGATCGCCGATGATCCTGAAGGGTGGCACTCCGTCAAAATCAGCTCACGGTCATGCTCTCCGGGTTCGGCCGTCTCTTCGCCGACTGCCTCGGCGAAGCCGCACCCGAGCTCTCGATCGTCGAAGCGGACGGCGACTTGCTGCGATGCGTCGTGGAACAGCGGCCGGACGTCGTCGCGATCTCGATCGACGGACAGACGCGCGACGTCATGCGCGCGATCGGAGGCGCGGAGCAGGACGTGCGCGTGATCGTGTACGGCGTCGAGCCGTCGCAGGAGCTGCGTTGGATCGAAGCGGGCGCGCACGGATGTCTGCCGCGTGACGCGTCGCTCGCGGAGACGAAACAAACGGTGCGGCTCGCGGCGGACGGGCAGATGGCGGCATCGCCGGAGCTCGCATCCGCGCTGTTCTCGCGGCTCGCCGAGCTGACGCGCGCGCGCCGGCGCACGAACGTGTTGGAGTCGCTGGTCCTGACGTCGCGCGAGCTCGCGGTGCTGCGTCTCATCGCCGAGGGACTTTCGAATCGCGACGTCGCGCAGCGCTTGTCGCTGTCGTTTCACACCGTGAAGAACCACGTGCAGAACATCTTCAAGAAAACGGGTGTGACGCGGCGGAAGGATGCCGTCGATCACGCGCGGCAGCGGGGATGGCTCGAGGACGCGGAGGTAGCGGAGCCGAGCGACAGGGAATGCCCGCCGGGGCTCGCGGCGTCACGCATTCGCGAGCTGGCGCGCGAGCTCGCCGGCGACGAGCCGGTGCCGGCGATCACGCCGCGGGAGATGGAAGTGCTGCGGCTCGTGGCGCGCGGACTCACGAACAAAGAGATCGCGCGGCACCTGCGCATCTGGCTGCAGACGGTGAAGAGCCATCTGCACAGCATCTACACGCGCCTTGGCGTGCGCACGCGTCGCGCCGCGATCGCCAAGGCGCTGCGCCTGGAGCTGATCCGCGAGGACTGACTACAGTCCGCCGAGAATCTGGCGCGCCCGGTCGAGATGCGACGAGACCGTGCCGCGCGTCGTCTCGAGGAAGTTGCGCAGATCGCCGCGTGCGGACGGGATGAGCACCGTGTCGAGATTCGTGAGCAGCCACTGATGCATGTCGACCTGCGACTGCATGTACGCGCGGTCGAACGCCGCGCCGCTGTACGCATTGAGGTTCGTCATCGAGCGCTGGCCGCTCGTCTTCAGCTCGCTCGTCGTCGTGTTGTCGGCCGGCGTGATGCCGTTGCGCGCGAAGACGTCTCGTGCGGTGTTCCCGGCGTTGGTGTGGTCCGTCACCATCATCTGCGCGAAGGCGCGCACGTCGGCATTGGTCGCCTTGCTCAGCGCCGCGTTCGCTTGATCGATCTCGCCCTGATTCGCTGTGGCGAGGATCCCGGCGACGTCATTCGCGGCCATGCGGCCGGGCATCGTCGTCGACATCGATCCGCAGGAAATGAGAAAAGCCGTCAACAGAAATGCCATCAAACACAGCGTTCGCATACGCATCGTTCCATTCCTCCGTTTTGCGTGCGGAGCAAATGGCGCACCCGGTTTTTTGCGAGCTGAGGAGCGGGGCAGGCTGGAAAGCCTGCCCCGCACCGGGGATCAGAAGCCTGCGACGAAGAGATGTCCCGCGTTCTGCGAGTAGATCCTGCCGTCGTTGCCGATCGAGGTCGGCGTATAGGCCGCACCGATGGCGAGTTGCTGGAAGATCTTCTTGATGAGGATGCCGTTGTTGTCGATCGCGAAGAGCCACCCGTCCTCGCTGTTCACGTAGGACGTGCCGTTGCCGTCGACGACCCAGGCGTTCACGCACCACTCGAAGCTGTGCGGATGATCGTCCGTACACGTGACGCTGTCGTCGGGGTTGCGATGACACGCGAGCGTATTCGTGTTCTTGTACATCCACTCGACGTTCAGGTTGTGATTGAGCTTGGTGATGAAGTACTCCTCGCCGTACGTCGGATTCGTGGCGTCGCGGTCGGACGGGCAGATCGCCTCGTTGTCGCAGTACGAGCCGGCTTCGCCATAGTGGTTTTCCTTCGTCAGTACGGAGTACGTGCCGCCGTGTGCCTGGATGCCGGGAGTGATGTCCCATCCGAAGCGATAGCCGTTGAGGTAATTGCCGTTCGCATCGAAGTGCATCAGGTGGCCCTGCGCATAGTTGTAGCGCGAGTAGGCGCCGTAGAACACCGATCCGTCGGGCGCGACGACAGGCGACGACGACGAGTCGTCGAGAACACGTCCGCCGCCGGGGCGATTCGTCGCCGGATCGACGCCGAGATTCGCGCCGACGCGGCAGCCGCCGGGAGCGCCGTTCGGCGGAAGATTGCCGCCCGACGCGACCGGCACACCGCACCCGTCGTTGAGGCGATCGCGCAGCGACGAGATCCACTTCACCGTGAGATCCGGATTCACGGCGATGATGTATCCCCATCGGCTGATGAGATGCGCGCGCGAGATCGTGTAGATCGTTCCGTTCGGCGCGATCGCCGGCGCGATGTTGAGCGCGGCGCGCTGCGTGCCGCACGGCACGCTCGGAGGAACCGCGGTCGGGCTCGGCGGCCACGGCAACTGCGACGCCGGGAACGCGTTCTCGCACTGCGCATTGCCCGCGGGCGCGCCGGGCGTCAGCACGGAGTAGCTGGCTTTCGAGACGACGCCGGCCGACGTGACTTTCACGAGCCAGGAGTCGACGACGTCGTGCGAGTAGAAGCTCGGCCCGCCGTTCTGGATTTTCACGACGTTGTACAGGAGATCGCCGTTCGGCGCGACGCTGATCGGGCTCGCGGTGTACGTCGAGTTGTTCACGTTGCTGAACGGATTGATGCGCGTGCCGGTGCCGGTCGACTTGTTGACTTTCCAGATCGAGCCGCCCGCGCCGGGAACGTAGAGGAAGCCGTTCGCCAGCGCCGGATGGAACACCGGCTCCCAGAAGTCGAGTGCGCTTCCGGGCGCCTTCCAGTCGGTCACGAAGTTCCACTGCTCGACGAGAGTGCCGCCCGACCAGGTGAACTTCGTCTCCGCCCACGTCTGCGTGGAGTAGTCGGAGATCGAGTACGTGCCGGTCTTGCGCATCATGTAGGCGTCGTTGCCGTCGACGAGCGGCGCCTGGTAGTGCGCGAGCAGCGCCTCCTCCCCGACGAGTTGTTCACCCGCTTCCATCTCATCCCCGACGAGAAAGTCGTAGGTGATGTTGACGATGTTGCGGTCGAGACTCTGGCCGATGACGGAGGACTGTCCCGTGTGCTGGGGATCGCGCCCCCACTGTGGCCAGTCCTGCGCCAGGACGGCCGGGGCGGCGAGCAGTAGAAGAAGAATGGGAAGAATCGAGAACCGGGCTTTCATAGCAATGCTCCTTTTCGTCAGATTTGACGGCAGGAGCGTATCGCTAATTAAAGTTTTAAGAAAGTAAATCCTTCCTTACCGTCGCTCTTTCAGTACCTCCGCTAAGACGTCAGCCCTGGAGTCTTCCCTCTGTAGATGCGGATAACGCGCTCCGCCGTGGTAGTCGACGGCGTAGGTGCGGAAGAACTCGCCGTTCTGCGCAAGGATCTCGATCGGCGCGCTCGACGACTTCGCTTCGCTGAGCGCGTGGTCGAGCGCCGCTCGCGTCCAGCGGCGGCCGTTGACGGCGATGACCTTCATCCCCGGTCCCAAGCCGGCTTTCGCGGCGGGGAGTCCGAGAACGACATCGCGGATCGTGCCGCTGTCTTTTTGCAGCGAGAAGCCGAGCGAGTAGGTGTAGTCGTGAATCTCGCGGCGCTTCTCGTTCACGACGATGACGTCGTTCGGCGTGTCGTTGTAGACGAGCTTCCAGCCGTCGTTCGTGAGGCCGCCGATCGGCGCGCGCGGACTGAGCGACGTGAGCCGCGCGGTGAGATGCGCGCGCCAGTCGTACGGCGCGACGGTGTTGAGGCTCGCGACGAGGTCGTCGAACGTGTACGGCTTCAGCGCGGGGAAGCCGCTCTCGCCGCCGTGAAAGCGGCGGATGAAGTCATCGAGCGACGCGCGGCCGTTCGTCTTCTGGCGAATGATCGAGTCGACTTCGAGCCAGAGCAGGATCGACTCGTCGTAGAAGTCGGTGCCGCGCCGCAGCGAGCTCCACGCCGTCGGACTGCCGAACAGGATCTGCGCGGACCGCGCGGTGTCGGCGAGCGGACGCCACGTGCGCCCGGGCTGCTGATCGAATCCGGCGGCGACCATCGCGACGTCTTCGCGCCAGTAGTCGGGCGTCCACAAGCCGGAGCGCGTGGCGAGCAGGAGACCGAGGTATTGCGTGAGACCTTCGTAGACCCAGAGGAGATCGCCTTCCATCGGCTTCTGATAGTCGGGGCTGAGGAGACCGGCGGGACGGCGGTACTTGCCGTTCCACGAATGCACGTACTCGTGCGAGAGGAGTCCGGCCAGCGAGCGTCGATAGTCGGCGAGCGTCGACTCTTCCATGCGGTCGTCGCTCGACTCGTGATGCTCGAGTCCGAAGTGCGCGACGTTGTCGCTCAGCGTGAGCAGCCAGTCGTAGTGGCGGAAGTGATACGCGCCGAAGAGCGCGCCCGCTTCGGCGACGAGCTTGCCATAGTCGTCGGCGAATGACGGCCACGTTTCGATCGCCGCCGCGCTGTCGCCCGAGATGTCGATGCGATGTGCCGGCGCATTCTTCACCGCCGGCAGCTCGACCTTCTTGATGTGCGTGCCGATCAGCACCGGCGAGTCGATGTAGGTCATCAGCGACGCCGGCTTGTAGTCGACGCGCTTCGCCGACTCGCTCGCGACGTCGAGCGGGCTCGCGGTCGTCCATCCCTCCGGCAGCACGATCGATCCCTCGACTGTCATGTCGTCCGCGGATTTGCCGGGAGGAAAGAGAAGGAGCGTGTTCCAACTGACGATCGCGAGATGCTCCGTCGCGCTCGGCCCCGCGGTGAACGCGCGCTCGCCGGTGGGGGAGAGGTAGGCGAGCGTCGCATCGATCGACGTCGCGCCGCGCGGCACGACGAGATTGAACGCGAACATATCGAGCGGATCGCGCTGCCACTCGACCGGCGCGCCGTTCGCCTGAAAATGCACGTCGACGAGATCCGTGATCGGCCCGGTCGGCCCATGCTCGCCCGGAATCCACTTCGCGTACACCAGCCGCATCGGCCCCGGAGCCGCCGGAATCGTGAGCTGCGCGCGAAAAATCTTGCGCGGCGTGTCCGTAGCGTCGACGACGACGCGAATGGGTTGGGCGGAGAGGGAGAGAGCGAAGGCGAGGAGAAGGAGCAGTCGCTTCATGGCGGGGGATTTTAGTCGCTTCGCTCGCCGCCCGCCCCGTACTGACGCACCGTCCCTCTCAATCAACACTATCTCCCGTGCCCGTGCCCGTGCCCGCTCCCGCGCCCGGGGCGGGCGGCAACGTTCGTTGCTTACTTGCCCCCCCACCCCGAGCCCGGGCGCGGAAGCGGGCACGGGCGCGGGATTTCTGCGTTACTCCCGCACCACCCGCCCTTTCTCCATCATCACGATCTCCTCGCAAATCACATTCGCCTCCGCGAGGTCGTGCGTGACATAGACCATCGGGATCGGGAATTCGTCGCGGATGCGGACTAAGTGTTCCAACACGCGCGCGCGGAGCTCGGTGTCGACGCCGGCGAGGGGCTCGTCGAGGAGGAGGACTTGCGGATGGCTGAGCAGCGCGCGTGCGAGGGCGACGCGTTTTCGCTCGCCGCCGCTGAGGCGTTCCACGCCGCGGTCGAGGAGGTGCGCGATGTCGAGAACATTGATCACCGCGTCGTCCAGGTCTCCGCCGTAGGTGATGTTTTGCCGCACGGAGAGATGGGGAAAGAGCGCGTCGTCCTGCGGGACGTAGCCGACGTTTCGTTTTCGCGGCGGGAGACTCGTGACGTCGCGGTCGTGAATGGCAATCGAGCCGCGCGCCGGTTTGCGAAGGCCGGCGATAAGTTCGAGGACGGATGTTTTTCCCGCGCCGGATGGTCCGTACAACGCGGTCGTGCGCGCGCTCATGGCGACGCTCACTTCGAGCGTGAAGTGTGCGAGCGGCAGTACGACGTCGCGCAGCACGACGCTCATCGATGGCGCCTCGTGGTGGCTTCGGCGATCCAGACGGCGGCGAAGGCGATGACGACGGCGTAGCCGAGGAGGCGAAAGGCGTCGGGATCGCGCCCGAGCTGCACGAGGTTGTAGATCGCGAGCGAGAGCGTCATCGTGCGGCCGGGGATGCTGCCCGCGACGAGAATGGTCGCGCCGAATTCGCCGATCGCGCGCGCGAACGCGAGGAGCATTCCGGAGATGATGCCGCGCGCCGCGAGCGGCAGCGTGATGGTCGCGAAGACGCGCGCGTCCGTCGCACCGAGCGTCCGCGCGATTTGCTCGAAGCGCGGGTTCACTTCCTCGAACGCAACGCGCGCGGCGCGCACGAGCAGCGGGAAGGACATCACCATCATCGCGGCGACGACCGCGCGCCAGGTGAAGACGATGTCGACATTCAGCGCGCGATGGAGCCAGCCGCCGATCGCGCCGCGGCGGCCGAGGAGATGAAGGAGGATGAGGCCCGTCGCGACGGGCGGCATGACGAGCGGCAGCGCGACGAGTGTTTCGACGAGCGACTTGCCGAACCACGTGCGACGCGCGAGGAGCCAGGCGACGGCGAGCGCGGGCGGGACGATGAGGAGGGTCGAGAGCGCCGCGGTGCGGAGCGTCAGCGCGACGATCGACCAGTCGTTCATTGCACTTTGAAGGGATGGACGATGAAGCGATGCTTCTCGAAGATACGCATCGCTACCGGCGACTTCACGAACGCGAGAAACTTGCGCGCGGCGTCCGGCTGCTCCGCATTCTTCATCAGCGCGAACGGATACGAGATCCGCGGTCCCTCGGACACCATGAAGCGCGGCATGTGCGGCACCGGCTCCACGTCCGTGCGATAGACGATCGCGACGTCGGCATTGCCCGCGCGCACGGCAGCGAGCGCGGCGCGCACGTTCTCCGTCGGGATCACGTTCGGCTCGATCTGTTTCCAGAGGCCGATGCTCGTCAGCCACTGCCGCGCGTAAATGCCGGCCGGCACGGTCGACGGCTCACCCATCGCGATCTTCTTTCCGATGAGCTCCGGCGGACGGCGGATCATCGTCCCCACGATCACGAGCGAGTTGGAGATGAAGCTGACGCGCGTCTCCTTCACGATCAGGTCTTTCTTCTGGAGCGCGTCCATCTTCAGCTCGTCGGCGGAGAAGAAGAGATCCGCCGGCGCACCGTCCTCGATCTGCCGCGCGAGCGTGCTCGATCCGGCGAAGTTGAAAACGATGCGATCGCGGCTCTGCTTTTCGTAGGCGCCGGCGATCTCCTGCATCACGTCGGTGAGGCTCGCCGCCGCGAACACGCGTACTTCAGCGGCGTGGAGGTTGAGCGCGATGAGGAGAGGGAGGATGAAGCGCATGCGATATCTTTTGCGGAGTATATCGCTGACTTTGGACTGCGGCAGCTACGCTGCCGCTTTCCGATACGTATACGAAAGCGGCGGCGCAGCCGCCGCAGTCCAAAGTACAATCATCCAATCATGCGAAAACTTCTTGTCGTCGTGGCGGCGCTGGCCGTTTCACTCCCGCTGTTCGCCACGGAGCCGAATCCGTCGGCACGCCAGCGCGAACTGGTCCTGAAGCTTCTCGATCAGATGAACATGGGACAGACGATCGCGAAGCTGACGGACGCGATTTTCGCGCAGATGGAGAAGCAATTTCTGGATGCGGCAGACGCCAGTGGTGGAAAGCCGGAGGCAACCGCCGAGGCGAAAGAGGCGTATGCGGCGTTTCGCCAGAAGGCGGCCAAGATCGACTTCGCAGGCCTGATGACGGAAGCGTACGTTCGCATCTACTCGAAATACTTCACGGAAGCGGAGCTGCAGGATTTGGCCGTGTTTTACGCCACTCCGACCGGAAAGAAGAGCATCGACGTTCTGCCGCAACTGTTCCGCGAGGGGATGGAAGCGGGAGAGCGCGAGCTGGGACCGAAGCTCGAACAGGTGATGGCGGAGGTCGCGGCGGACCAGCAGAAGAAGCGGCCGTGGCGGCGCACGATGACGGACATTCGCAGCGCGGCGACGGCACTCGAGTCGTATGCAGTCGACCACGACACCTTCCCGACCGGTGACTACGCGTCGCTGAAATCGGTGTTGATTCCTACCTACATTCGCGAGCTTCCGGAGAAAGACGCGTGGGGACATCCCTTCGCGTACATCGTGTCGCCGGATCAGAAGCATTACCGGATCGTGAGCGCCGGCTCCGACTCGATTTTCGATTGGGACAGCAGGACGATCAAAACGCCGGCGAACGAGGAGTCGCCGTCGGTCGTCTATCGCGACCGCCTCGAGGACGACATCATTTATCAGGACGCGAGCTTCCTTCAGCTTCCGGTGCAGGCGAAGCAGGACGAGGACCACTGATCAGCGCAGCTTTCTGCGCATCGCCTGCCACTCCCGTCCGATTGCGTCGGCGGCTTTCTTTTCCATCGCGCGATACAGCCGCAGCACTTCGTCGCCGCGCGCGGTGAGGCGCGCGCCGCCCTGCGCCACGCCGCCGCGCACTTTCTCGACGAGCGGCGAGCGGAACGCCGCGTTCATCACGCGCACGAGCGACCACGCGCGCATGTACGACATCTCCAGCTCTTCCGCGGCCGCGCGGATCGAGCCGCTCTTCGCGATCGCGTCGAGGAGGTCGGCCTTGCCGGGTCCGAACACGATCGTGCCGTTCTCTCCGGTCACGCGGATGCGCGGGCGCACGCTGTAACGCACGCGCGCGATGATACGGCTACACTCCTCGCATGCGAGCCGCGGTCGTCCTGTCGCTCCTGCTCACCGCCTGCGCCACCGTCGCGCCGCCGGTCGAAAACGCCGTTCTCGCCGACCGCCTTTTCTGCGGCCGCACGATTCCCGGCGGCGGCGTGGTGTCGGACGAAGAGTGGAGCTCGTTCGTCGCCGACTTCGTGACGCCGCGCTATCCGCAGGGTCTCACGATCTGGCGCGCCGAAGGGCAGTGGCGCGAGAAAGACGGCACGCTCGCGCACGAGCCGGTGATGGTCATCGAGATCCTGCATCCGCTGTCGCTCGAGCACGACCGCACGATCAACGAGATCGCGGCCGAATACAAACGGCGCTTTCACCAGGAGGCGGTGCTGCGCGTGACGCTTCCCGCGCGGATGGACTTCATCGAATGAATGTCGGCGATCACGTCGGTCCATACCGTCTGGTCTCGCGCCTCGGCGCGGGCGGCATGGGCGAGGTGTATCGCGCGCGCGACGAAAAGCTGCAGCGCTACGTCGCGCTGAAGATCTTGCCGCGCGAGCTGGCCATGAATCCCGACGCACTGCGGCGGTTCGAGAGCGAAGCGCGGTCGGCGTCGGCGCTCAATCATCCGAACATCGTCACGATCTACGAAGTCAACCGCACCGACGACAACATCGGCTGGATCGCGATGGAGCTGATCGACGGCGAGGATCTGCGCACGATGCTGGGCGGCGAGCCGATGACGCTCAAGAGCGCGCTGCGCATCGCGGTCAAGATCGCCGAGGGACTGGCGGCGGCGCACGAGCGCGGGATTGCGCATCGCGATCTCAAACCCGACAACATCATGATCTCGCGCGACGGCTTCGTGAAGATCCTCGACTTCGGACTCGCGAAGCAGATCCGCCGCATCTCGTCGAACGACGCGACGATTCCGCAGACGATGCCCGGCACCGTGTTCGGCACCGTCGGCTACATGTCGCCGGAGCAGGCGCGCGGACGCGAGATGGACTATCGCTCCGACCAATTTTCGTTCGGCGTGATGCTGTACGAGATGCTGACGCGGAGGCGTCCGTTCGACCGCGAGTCGAAGCCGGAGACGATGACGGCGATCATCCGGGACGAGATCCCGCCGCCGTCGCATTTCAACGAGTTCGTGCCGCGCGAGCTCGACCGCATCGTGATGCGCTGCCTCGCGAAACAGCCGCGCGACCGGTACGGATCGACGAGGGATGTCGCGCACGATTTGCGGGAGGTGCGGGATTCGCTGACGGGTGCCTCGTCGACAAAAAGTGGATCGGCGGCCGCTTCGGCCGCCGATTTCTCGCGAAAAACCGGCGGCCGAAGCGGCCGCCGCTCCACTTGGCTGATCGCTGGCGCTGTAGTCATCGCGATCCTTGCGGTCCTCGCCGTTCGCATGTGGATGCGCACGACGAGCACATCGCCCGTCGACTCCGTCGCGGTCGTCCCTTTCCGCGATCTCACCGGTACGGCGGAAGGCCGCATGCTCGCGGACGGCATTTCCGAGATGATCGCGACGCGGTTGGCGGAAGTGCGTTCGTTGCGCGTGGCGGCGCCGTTCGATGGCGCGCCGGTGAGCGACAGCGATGATCTGCGCGCGGCGGCGCGGCGCAAGCGCGTGCAGGCGCTGATCCGCGGGAGCGTGCAGCGCGGCGGCGACGACGTGCGCGTCACGTATTCGCTCGTCCGTGCGTCGGACGGCGGCACGCTGTTCTCGAGCACGAAGACGCGTCCGGCCGCGGAGCTCTTCGATCTCGAGGATGCGGTCAGCGGCGACCTGCTGTCGACGCTCGGACACACCGCGCCTCCGCGTCCGCAGACGTCGCCCGCGTCGATGCTCGGTCCCGGCGATCAGCACCGCTACGTCGAGGCGCTCGGACTCTTGAAACGCGTGCGCGACGAACAATCGGTCGACCGCGCGATCAAGGCGCTCGAGTCGCTCCTCGGCAACGCGCGCGACTCGTCCGACGTGAACGCGCTCCTCGCGCGCGCGCTCTTGTACAAATCGCAGATCGCGCGGCGTCCGTCGCTGGTCGAGCAGGCGACGCTGTACGCGGCGCGCGCGGTGACGCTGAGCAGCAACAACGTCGAAGCGTATGTGACGCTCGGCGATCTGCAGAATCAGTCGGGGCAGCACGACGAAGCGTTGAAGTCGTTCGATCGCGCGCTGAAGTTGCGCCCGAACGACTCGAACGCGCTCGCGGGAAAAGCGGACGCGTACAAAGGACTCGGGCGCGGCGATGATGCGGAAGCGGCGTACAAACGCGCGATCGCCGCGCATCCCGACTCCGCGGGCGCGCTGATGCGCTACGGATCGTTTTGCTTCAGCCGCGGACGCTACGACGACGCGGCCGCGCAGTTCCGCCGCGCGACGGAGCTCACGCCGGAGTTTCCGATGGCGTGGTCGAACCTCGGCGCGGTGCTGCAGATGAGCGGTAAAAACGATGCGGCACTAGCGGCGTTGCAGAAGTCGATCGCGTTGAAGCCGACGTCCGGCGCGTATTCGAATCTCGGCAACCTGCAATTTCTCCTCGGGCGCTACGACGAGGCGCAGCATTCGTTCGAGCGCGCCGCCGAGCTCGCGCCGTCCGACTTCGTCGCCTGGGCGAACCTCGGCGACGCGCGGCGCTGGTCGTCGAACGCGCGCGCTCGCGCGAAAGATGCGTACGACCGCTCCGTCGCGGCGGCGCGCGTCGCGTTGTTAATCAATCCGAAAGACGCGTACACGCGCGCGTCGATGGCCGCGTCGCTCGCGCGCAGCGGGAGCCTCGACGAAGCGCAGGCCGAGATCCGCCGCGCGCTCGAAGCCGATCCGACGAACCCGGTCGTGCTGTACAAAGCGGCGGTCGTTGCGATCGTGCGCGGCAACTCCGACGGCGCGGTTTCGTGGATCGAGCGCGCCGTGCGCGCGGGGTATCCGGCCGGCTCGCTGAAGAGCGATCCCGAATTTGCCGCAATTCGCACGCTGCCTTCCTTCAGGAGTGCCGTAGAATCGAAGGGGTAATCCCCAAAACCAGAAGGAGGGTCCATGTCCAAGGTTCCTCTGCGTAGCTTCGCGGTTCTTTGTGTGCTCGTCGTTTCGATCATTCCGGCGTGCAAGTCGAAAAATCCGCCCAACCCGATCTCGCCGGGATCGTCCGCCGACTGCGCGTCGAGCGGCGTCGGACGGGCGAACGGCAACGGACCGATCGTCTGCGTCGATGGCAGCGGCACGCTGTCGGTGAATCCGCCGTCCGCGCGCGTGTGGCACGTCATGTCGACCGATCGTGCGACGCCGCCGATGGTGCAGTGGCTCACGCGTCCCGCGGGCGGCAACCTGCTGATCACGATGAAAGACTCGAGCTGCGTCGAGACACCGTCGTGCACCGGCAAGGGGCAGTGCAGCGCGAAAGTGAAGAGCGGGATCGGCGTCGGCGCGACGGCGGGATCGGAAGTGAAGCGCTGCGCCTACAAGGTCACGCTCGACGGGAAGGAGCTCGATCCCGACGTCGTAGTCGTCGGATGTTGCTCGTAATCCGCTTCGCTTCGGCTTTCAAAGCACGATCGACGTCGGCCTCGAACCACATTTTTCCGGTCTGCGCATCGAAGCGGCCGATGAGACGGTCGCGGTGGAGGAGCGCGCAGACGTACCACCCCCACCTGCGCAGGTGCGCGGGCTTGTAGACCTCCCAGACGTATTCGAAGTCGAAGACGTGGCGCACGAGATCGCGGTCCCACAGCAGCGGATCGAGAGGGCCGAGGATGCGGATGCGATCGTCGTAGCGCGCGCGGGCTTTGAAGAATTCGGGGACGGCGAGATAGCGTCGCGGCGTGCCTTCGATCGCGACGTCGATCAACTCGCCGGCCTCGATCATCTCGTCGACGAGCGATGACGTGCGGACGTTGCTCAGCATCGACCACATCGCACCGCTGGCGCGCGTGAGCAAACCCGCGGCGTGGGCGCGCTCGCGGAGCGCCCATCGCGCAAAGTCAGTAGAGGACAGGCAATCCTGCCTGTCCTCATCGCCACCGGGGACAGGCAGGATTGCCTCTCCTCCACCGAACGATCGCTCCGGAATGTCGTACAGCTTCGCGCCCGATGCGTTGCGTCCCGCGACGACGACATCGCAGCGCGTCCACAAAATCTCCAGCGCCATCGACGTCGTCTTCTTCGTTCCCGTCCACCCCGCCCAATCGATCGGCTCGACCGAGCCGTGATCGGTGAGATCGCGCGCTGACAGCGGCCCGCGCTCGCGCACTTCGGCGAGCACGGCATCGACCGTGGCGCGCGGCACGCGCTCTTCGCGCTCGCCGTGACGCCACCAATGCGTCTGCGCGCCATGACCCTGCCTGCGATACCACGGGAACGCGCTTGCCGGCAGGATGCAGCGCTCTTTCGCGAAGTGTTCAAACGCGTGCTTCGGAAAAAGGTGACGCCAGACATCGCCGCGCTCGACGTCGTCGGCGCGCGCCATGACGACGAGGTCGGCATTCGTGCCGATCACATCCAGCGGATCGAGCTGGATGCAGCGCAGACGCTCAAGCACGGCTCGCACGCCGCACGCGCCGCGGCCTAACGGACGCGCCAGGCCCAAATGCGCGACGAGCAGACGCCGCGCGGCGGAACGGCTGAGCGTGACGCGGCACTCCGGTTGCACGAGTTGTGAGTATGTCTGGAAAACGAGAATTGATCGAGCCGCACAAAGGTGACAAACGGTACGTCCGCCGCGACGCGAGCGGCCGTTTCAAGGAAGTCACGGACGTCGGCCGCTCGCTCACGCAAGACCGCAAACGCCACGCGAAAACCGAGGCGAAGCCAGGATACGGCGATCGCGGAGACAGGAAGCGTTAGGTGTGGTGTAGGACAGGCTTTCCAGCCTGTCCTCCGGGGCGCACGCTAAAAAGCCTGCGCCCCACGGTACGCCGCCGCGAATCCCGCGTTCGCTACGTACACGCGGAAGATGAATCGCAGCAGGCGATCGTCGCCGGCGATCGCGTCGCGGAATTCGTCGAGCTTCACGCTCTTGCGCGCGACGTCCAGCGTCTCGCCGCGCGCGACCGCTGCGGCGGCCTGCTCCTGCAGCGACCGCGTCAGGCGAATGAGCGTCGCCACATACGCGTCGTCGTGCATCACGTGCCCGTGTCCCGGAATGATCGTGCGCGGCTGCAGCGCGCGTAGTTTCTCGAGGCTCGCGCTCCAGTCGCCGATGTATGACTGGTCCGATCCCATCAGCGGCACGGGCCAGACGACGAGATCTCCCGTGATTGCGATCTTCTCGTCGGGAAGCCACACGACGATGTCGCCGCTCGTGTGTCCGCGCCCGAGTCGGAGCAGCTCGATCGTGCGCGCGCCGCGATGCAGCGTCATCGACTCGTCGAACGTCGTCGTCGGCAGCGTCACGCGCACGTCCTTCGCCTCGGCGACGACTCCTTCCGCCTGCGCTACGTCGCTTTCATAACTCGCGCGCTCCTCGTCATTGATCGCCTCGCCGGTGAAGTTCTGTTTCTTGTCGAGGAAGCCTTTCAGGTCGGAAATGAACTGCGGCAGCGACTTCGCCATGTCCGCGCGGCTCGACGCGCCTTTCGCGGCCATGTCCGCGCGCGTCGCGCTCGACGAGATGATCTCCGCGTTCGGAAACGCGTCGCGATAAATCTGATTGCCGGTCACGTGATCGAAGTGCCAGTGCGTGTTGATGACGGTGCGGACCGGCTTCGACGTCAGCTTGCGCAGCGCGGCGAGCTCCTCGCGCGCGCCGGCCAGACTGCCGGTCGTGTCGACGACCACGACGTCGTCGTCATTGATGATGAAGACGCTCGTTGCGTCGGCGCCGAGGCCGGGAGCGTTCGTGCGGATGGCGGCGTAAACGCCGTCGGAGATTTTCTCGAGTTGAAAGGTGAGGAGCGCGGCGAGCAGAAACATGGCGCGCACGGTAAACGGTCGGCGATCCTCGGCCACAGGTTTTGGGATGAACGGGATCGCGGATGCGATACTGCGGATATGCGCGGGACGACTGCGCTGCTCTTCGCGATGCTGACGGCGGCAGCGGTCACGCTGCTGCTCGCGTTCCGCCTCGATCAAACGTACGAGCTGCCGGTGCACGACGCGCTGCTGCGCGCGTTCCCGCAGCGACCCGCGACTGCGACCATGCTGATCGAGATCGACGAGGCGTCGCTGCGCTCGATCGGTCGATGGCCGTGGCCGCGGTCCGTGCTGGCATCGCTCGTCGATCGCGCCATCGCAGGCGGCGCGCGCGGCGTCGTGATCGACGTCCTGCTCGCGGAGAGTGCGGATGACGAGCAGCTCGCGCGCGCGTTGCAACGGACGCCGAACGCGGCGGTCGCAGTCCTCGGCGAAAACGGCGAGTGGGTTTTGCCCGCGGCGTCCGTGCACGCGACGCCGGCGCACGGAAACTTCGAGCTCGACCACGACGGAATCCTGCGCCGCGTCGCGTCGACGAAACAGAGCCGCGACCGTTCGCTGCCCGCGGTCTCCGTCGCCGCGGCGTCGATGTACAGCGATCGCCCGATCCCCGTCGGCGTCTCGCTCGCGCCCGCGTTCCGCACTCCCGCGCGCGCGATTCCGCGCGTGAGCGCAGCGAAAGCGTTGCGCCAGCCGATCAACGTCCGCGGCAAGATCGTGTTCATCGGACCGACCGCGTTTGCGTTGGGCGACCGCGTGCTCACGCCGACGGCCGCGCACCATCAGCCCGATCCCGGCGTCGCCGTGCACGCGGCGGCGACGGAGTCGCTCGTGCACAGCGACTTGATTCACACGATGCCGCCGATCGTCTCCGGAATCGTGGCGGGCGCAATCGCGGCAACGATCCTGGGAAAGCGGCGGAGATCGTTCGCGATCGTGATCGCTCTGCTGATCATAGCGCTGCAGATTGCGCGCCCGAATATCGCGATGCCGATCATCACGCTGGTCGCCATTACGATCCTCGCGCAGGCCGCGATCGAAACAGTCACGACCGCGAAGACGCTGCGACAATCGCGCGCCGACCGCGAGCAGGAAGTCGAGTCGAAGCGGCGTCTCGCACACGAATTGAAAACGCCGCTCGCCTCGATGCGCGGGCTCACGCAGCTCCTCGGACAATTCGACCTCAGCGACGACGAGCGCCGCCGCGTGACCACGCTCCTCGAAAGCGAAGCCGGCAAATTGCAGTCGCTCGTGCAGGAGATGCTCGATCTCGAGCGCCTCGCTCTCCGCGACTTTCACTCCACCTCCTCCGTCATAGACCTCGGTGCCATCGTGACGAAGCGCATCGAGTTCCTCCGCGCGAGCACGGACCGCGCGCTGTCCGTGTCGGCCGCGCCGTCGGTGTTGGTGCGCGCGGACGCTGCGCTGATCGAGCGCGTGATCGACAATCTCGTCGGCAATGCGCTGAAGTACACGGAGGATGATGTCGACGTGCGCGTTGCGAAGTACGACGGTGCAGCGATGATCGAAGTCGAAGACCACGGTCCCGGAATCGCGCCCGCCGATCGCGCGCGTGTGTTCGAGCGTTTCGTGCGCGGCGCGACGGCCGCGGGCACGCACGGACTCGGGCTCGGACTGCCGATGGTCGTGGAGATCGCGCGCTGGCATCGCGGCGACGTCGCGCTCGAAGAAGCGGTAAGCGGCGGCGCGCTGTTCCGGGTCACATTGCCGACGAGTGGAGGACAGGCAATCCTGCCTGTCCGGGACAGGCGAGATCGCCCGTTCTCCACGGGAACATCCTGATGGCGCAGGTGCTGGTGGTGGATGACGACGCCGGGATCCGCGAAAGCGCGGCGCTGGCGCTCGAGAAAGTCGGACATCGCGTGCTGCGCGCGTCCGACGCTGCCTCGGCGATGCAGCTGTTGCGCGATCGCCGCGTCGACGTCGTCGTCAGCGACATCTACATGCCGGGCGACGACGGGATCGCGCTGCTGCAGGCGATCGCCGCGCGGAAAGATCCGCCGCGCGTGATTCTCATGACCGCGCGCGGCACGATCGAGACGACCGCGCTCGCGCAGCGCGCCGGCGCATTCGACTACCTCGCGAAACCGTTCGAGCTGTCGGAGCTGATCGATCGCGTGCGAGCGGCAGTGACGCGCAGCGATGCCGCGATCGAGGAAGGCGAAGCCGCTCCTCCATCGCGGATGATCGGCTCTCATAGAGTAATGGTCGAGATGTACAAGGCGATCGCGCGTGTCGCGCCGCTGTTGGTGCCGGTGTTGATTCAGGGCGAGAGCGGAAGCGGCAAGGAACTGGTCGCGCAGTCGATTCACGATCTCAGCGATCGCGCGAGCGGACCGTTTCTCGCGCTCAATTGCGGTGCGATTCCCGACACGCTGCTCGAGGCGGAGCTGTTCGGCGCGACGCGCGGCGCGTTCACCGACGCGCGCGCCGATCGCCGCGGTGCGCTTTCACGCGCGGACGGCGGGACGCTCTTGCTCGATGAGATCGGCGACATCTCGCCGGCGTTCCAGGTGAAGCTGTTGCGCTTCCTCCAGGACGGTGTCGTCACGCCGCTGGGATCGGAGAAGAGTCATCGCGTCTCCGTGCGCATCGTCGCCGCCACGCATCGCGACATCCGCGCGCTCGTCTCCGAGGGAAAATTTCGCGAGGACCTCTACTATCGACTCGCGGCGTACGAGATCCGCGTCCCGCCGCTCCGCGAGCGCGCGTCCGACATCCCGCTCCTCGTCGCCCACTTCCGCCGCGCCGTTGCGACGGAAATGCATCGCGACGCCATCCCGGGTCCGTCGCAGGCCGTGCTCGATTTGTTCGCATCGCATCCGTGGCGAGGAAACGTGCGCGAATTGGAGCAGGTGATTCGCCGCGCGGTGATCGACTCCGGTGGACTCGTCGATGCGGATGCGGCGTCACGCGCGATGCGAGACATCGATCCGGCTCCAGTGGAGCGGCGGCCGCTTCGGCCGCCGGATTCTCGCGACGACTCGGCAGCCGAGGGCGGCCGCCGCTCCATTGGTCTTGGCGAGAGCGATCTTGCGTCGCTCGACGACGCCGAACGAAAGCACATCATCGCGGTCCTCAAGGCCACGTGCGGGAATCAGACACAGGCGGCGTTCATTCTGGGAATCGAGCGAAAGACGCTCGCGCGTAAGATCAAACGGTTCGAGATCACCACCGAAGAGACATCATGAAAACCACACTCGTCACGCTTCTCACGTGTGCGACGGCGATGTCCGCCGCCGCGCAGTCGAACGTCATCGACTACCGCTTCGACGAAGTGAAGCGCAAAGTCACGCTCGAGTCGCAGAACCACGAGGTGCAGGCCGCGGTCGGGCTGAAGGCGCAGAGCGGCGACAAGGTGCAGACCGGGTGGTTTTCGTACGCGCTCATCGCGACGGAAGCGCACAAAGCGAAGTTCGAGATCTTCAGCTCGACGAAAGTCGCGCTGTCGAGCAACGAGCCGGGCGTGATCCTCTCGCTGGAGCGCGGGAAGCTGCATGCGATCTTCGACAAGATCACCGGCAACGAGCCGCGCGTAGTGAAGACGCCGGGCGCGCTCCTCGCGGTGCGCGGCACGCAGTACACCGTCGAAGTCGACGCCGACGGCAACACGAAGCTCGACGTGCATGAAGGCATCGTCGAGATCAGCTCGCCGCTGCGGCCGGAGCCGGTCTTCGTCCATGCCGGCGAGTTCGCGAACTACAGCCGCCGCGTCGCGCCGGTCGCGAAGCCGATGCCGCAGCGCGGCAATCGCGCACCGAACGACGGGCACGGAGAGAAGCCGCACGGCAGCGACGGACCGAAGGACGGACATCCGCACGACATGCCATCGCCGCCGTCACACGGCGGCGGAGGAGGACACGGCGCGCCGCCGCCTTCCTCGAATCCGCCACCGCCGCCACCGCCTCCGCGCCCGCCGCAGGCGTAGAAGCGGCCAAACGTCAGGATCACGTCAATTTAAGGCGTCGGCCGTAGAACGCGGAACGCGGGACGTACAGAATGACGTCATGCGCAAGTGGCCGATCGTCATCCTGTTCCTATCCCTTTCCGTACACGCGCAACCGCTGCAGAACATCCAGATTCTCAAGGGCCTCACGCGCCCGGAGGTGCAGCGGGTGATGAACGAGATGCGCGCGGGACTGGACGTGCACTGCCACTTCTGTCATGCCGCCGACGACACGCACGGCGCCAGCGATGTCAAGCCGCAGAAGGCGAAGGCACGCGAGATGATCCGCATGGTCATGGATCTCAACGCGCGCAATTTCGGCGGAAAACCGGTCGTGACTTGCTTCACCTGCCACAACGGCCATCCGCGTCCTGCGACGATTCCGCCATTGCCGCAGGCAGTGCCGCCCGACACGGTCGAGGTCCCAGCGAAGGTATTTCCCTCCGTGACATCGATCATCCAAAAGTACGTCGCTGCGGTCGGCCGCGAACTGACTCCGACGACCTCGCGCGTGCTGAAGGGAACGCACAAATCGCCGACCGGACCGCAGGTGCAGATCACGGTCGCCGACAACGGCGAGAAACTGCGCGGCGATATCCAACTGCCGGACGGCACGCTGCTGTCGCAGGCGTACGACGGAACCGCGGGCTGGATTCGCGACAAGAGCGGAGTGCACGACATGCAGCCGGACGATCTGGTCAACGCCCGCATGAGCCGTCGCGCATTCGCGCCGTTCTACACCTCGGCCATCGGCGACGACGCCCACGTCGTCGATTCCGAAAAGATCGGCGATCACAACGCGTGGATCGTTGAGGCCTCGAACGCGCGCTATTGGTTCGACACCGGCAGCGGTCTCCTGTTGCGCCGCGTCGCATACTTCAACAGCCCGGTCGGACGCATCCCCGAACAGACCGACTTCGATGACTATCGCGACGCCGGCGCGCAGAAGCTGCCGTTCCTCATCCGCGTCGCGCTCGTCGATCCGTGGTCAGGCGGAACGCGGCAGTGGGAATCGATTCAGGTCGGAGCGGCGATCGCGCCGGAGGAATTCGAGAAGCCGCAGGGGTAGAATCAAAGTCGTGAACGCACCGGCTGACGTTGAAGACCGCGACCCGGTGACGGAGTTTTACAAGCAGGGCGTGGATCGCACGTTGATTCGCGAAAATCTCCGGAGGACGCCGGAAGAACGTTTTCGAGCACTGCAGGCCTTACAGCGCTTTGCAGAGGAAGTGCGGAAGGCCGGCTCCGCGCGGCGCGAATCGAAATGACACAGTTTGACGTCCTTCTCTCTGCACTGCGGAACGAAGGCGTATCGTTCATCATCATCCTCGAGGCGCTGATCCGTTCCAAACGCGCGGCAGGTCGCGCGAAAGACCTCGAAGTTGTCGCCGAGCTCGAAGCGATTCGCGAAGAACGTTCCGAGACCGAATAACCCACCTCGCGTCATCTCGTCCGCCCGATCCGAGTCAAAACGACTCGTCTCGTTGACGCGCGCTCTCTGCGAATCACCTGGCACCGCGCTTGTGATTGTCGTGCCCTCCAAGGAGACACGACATGAAACGAATTTGGACTTGGACATTTGCGCTGCTGCTCGTTGCATCGATGGCGAGCGCGCAGCATCCGGATCACGGCGGGCCGGGCGGCGGACCGAACGCTGGGCCTGACAACGGTCCGGAAGGACATGCAATCGTCGGCAGCGACGGCACGATCTATCTCGAGACCGTGACGGTCGACACGACGAACCACACGTCGAGCACGAAAGTGACGGCGGTTCGTCCGACCGGCACGATCGGCTGGACGGCGACGGTCGCGAACGCACACGGCTTCGAGCTGTCGGGCACGAACCTCATCACCGCCAACAGCACGACGGCGTCGGACGGGACGGTCAGTACGACTCTGACTGCTCTCTCCACCAACTCCGGCGCCGTCGCGTGGACGCGCACGCTGGCCGGCCGTGCGGGCGAGTTGCGCCCGTTCAACGGCGGCACGTACGTGTTCGTCGTTGTGCCCCCGGCGTCGAGCGGCGGAACTGCGGCCCGCTCGCTCGTCGCAATCGGCAACGACGGCAGCGTCCTCTGGACGCTGAGCCTCACCTAAGAGGCTGCGCGGCAGAAACGACGATCTCAGGCGCGTTGCGCCGCTCGAAGCCGCATTCGTGACGTGGCGGCAAGCAGGCCGCAAGGCGGAGCAATCCACGCAGCCGCCCGTGGCGGCTAGCGAACCCGCGCGGGTGGGCGGCCGGGGGCGCCGCCGCCCGCTTTTTCACAAGTGGAGGAGAGGCAATCCTGCCTCTCCTCGAACGAGCTAAAAGCGACAGACAAGATTGTCTGTCCTCCACCCTTAGAGGTCTTTCATGGAACAACTTCAACAACGATCCGAACCGGCGCTCCTTTCACTGCCCGCGCGCGTGCTTTGCGCGAAATGCGTGCACGGCGCGTCGGTGATTTTTGACCGCCTGCCGTTGTGCGGTGACTGCTTCCTGATTGAGTCGCGCAAGGAACCCTGTGGAGCGGCGGGCTCTTAGCCCGCCGAGTCATTCGACAGGCTGAGAGCCTGTCGCTCCACTGTCTGCGCCAGCAGCTCACGCACGCGCGCTGCCGCTGCTTCGATCGCGCGCTCCTGCTGTTCGTGCTCGTCCATCAGCGCTTCGACGTCGCCGCCGCAGAACGGACACGTGATCGTGTCCGGCTGCACGTATTGCTCGCAGCCATGACACAGCATCAGCGTCGGCGGCACGCGATCCTCGGAGGTACGCACGATGTTCGTTCGCTCGGGCGGCGGGACTTGCACGACGGAATCGGTGCCGTCCATGTTCTCGAGGAACAGCGAGAAGAGGCCGCGATCGAACGGCGTGCCCGGCGCGTCGGCGACTTTGACGATGCGCTCGCGTTTTCCTTCCTTCGCCAGCGTGAGCGCGCGGTGGTGGCAGTAAGGGTTGTTGCCGGCGCGTCCGAGGAGCGTGTGATTCGTCCAGGTACAGCCGGAGCGGCAGACGTCGGCGTAGTAGCACGTGCGGCAGAAGCCCCAGAGATCGTCGAGCGTGCGGTCGCGCGTGAAACGCAGCTGATCGGAGTGCAGCCAGATATCCTCGATCGTCATGTCGCGGACGTTGCCGCCGCTGTAGTCGGCGGTCGCGAGCGACGGACATCCTTTGATCGTGCCGTCGGCTTCGATGCCGAGCGTCGCGTGTCCGGCGGCGCACCCCTGGAAGTGCCCGTACTCGACGTCGGTCGCGCGCCAGCGATGCTCGTACGGTCCGAAGTAGCCGATGTTGTTGCCGGGCTGCATCAGGACGCCGAGCTCGAGTCCCTCCTCGAACAGCTCCGCAAGGTGCGGCATCAGCTCGAGGATCTGATGCGGCTGCATCAGCACCTCGGGATGATCGACGGCATTGCCCATCGCGACGGTGAGCTGGATCTGCCAGTTCTTCGCACCGGCGTCGGCGATGAGATGCAGAAGATCGCGCAGATGCGGCAGCGTCTGCGCGCCGATCTGCGTGTTCACGCTGCTGACGAGCTCATATTTCTTGAGCAGCTTCAGCGCGCGGATCGCGTGCTCGTACGAGCCTTTCACGCCGCGCAGTTTGTCGTGCAGTTCCGGCGAGCCGTCGATCGAGATCCCGCACGACTTCAGTCCTGCTTCCTTCGCCGCGGCGATGCGCTGCTCATTGAGTGCGAGTCCGCCGCTCTGCATGCTCGGGTGCATGCCGTGATCGCGAATGGCGCGGATGATGTCGAGCCAGTCGCGGCGCAGGAACGCCTCGCCGCCGATGATCGTGACTTCGCGCACGCGCAGCCTCGCGAGCTGCCGCACCACATCGAGGCACTCCTCGGTCGACAGCTCCGACTCGCGGGCCTTGCCCGCCCGCGATCCGCAGTGCACGCACTTCAGATTGCAGGCGAGCGTGATTTCCCAGACCGCGTGGATCGGGTGGCTGCGCGCGAAGTCGTCTTCGGTGGCGTAGCGATGCGGCAGCTTGCGCTCTTGCATCGGGCGCTAACCCTTGTTCAGCGCTGCTTCCAGTTTCGCGACCGCTTTCGCGAGGTTCGCGTTGTCCTTGAGAGTCTTCTTCGCCGTGGTCAGGAGACGCCGCATCTCGGCGCGGTCGCCGCGCTTGATCGCGTCGTTGATCGGCGCGCCGTAGGGCGGAACCGGTGCCGCGGCTTTCGTCGAAGTTTTCTTCGCAGCCATCGTCGTCTCCTTATTTCTTCGACTTGATCGCGGCGGAGAGATCTTCGATCGCCTGTCCGAGGTCGCCCTGGTCGGATTGAGCGGATCGGGCCTGCGCGAGGAGCGCTTCGATCTCCACGCGATTGCCGCGCTTGATCGCGTCGGCGGCGGGGACGCCGTAGAGCGGACGAGGATCGACGCCCGGCTTGCGCAGCGCCTTCTCCAGCTGGGCGATCGTGTCGGAAAGATTGCCCTGCTTCTTGTGCTGTGCGCGCGCTTCCTTGAGCAGCGCCTTCAGGTCGTCCTTGTTGCCGCGTTTGATCGTGTCGTTGATCGTGACGCCGTAGAGAACGCGAATGGGGGAGCGAGCAGCCATCGTTCGTCTTCCTTTCTTCCGAATTGTCGTTGGATAGGTAGCTTACCGCAATTAAGGATGGAGATAGTGAGGGATTTCGCGCTAGTGTTACGTGTCATCCTGAGCCGCGGAGACGGCGAAGGATCCCCCGCCGGCGGAGCGGGTCACGCACGTTGGCGGGGGATTCCTCGCTGTCTCCGCGGCTCGGAATGACACATCATTCCGATATGGACATCTGCCTGGTCTCGATGCCGTATGCGGCGGTGGAGCGGCCGTCGATCGCGATCGGTTTGCTGACGGCGGAGCTGCGCGGCGTGGGAATCGACGTCGGGACGCGCTACGCGTGCCTCGATTTCGCGGAGCGCATCGGTCTCCGCGCGTACGACGCGGTGCTCAACTCGAAGACGTCGCTCTTCATCGGCGAGTGGAGCTTCGCCGCGGCCGCGTTTCCCGAGTTGCGCGCAATCGATTCCGACTATCTCGATGCGTGCGCGGAGGAGATCAAACTGCGCGCGCCGAAACGTTTTCTCCGTTCGCTGCGCAAGACCGCGCAACAGTTCGTGGGCGAAGTCGCAGACGAGATCGTCGCGATGAAGCCGCGCATCGTCGGATGTTCGTCGACGTTCCAACAGCACACGGCGTCGATCGCGCTGCTCCGCGCGATCCGCGAGCGCGATCCCGAGGTCATCACGATGATCGGCGGGACGAACTGCGAGTCGGCGATGGGGATGGCGGCGCGGCGCGCGTTTCCGTGGATCGACTTCGTCGTCTCCGGCGAGGCGGACGAGATCGTCGCGCCGTTCGTGCGCGCCCTGCTCGAGCGCGGCCGCGACGTGACGCCGCCGATCGGCGTGATCGATCACGCGACCGCGCGACAAAAAGATATGGTTCCGCCGCGCGCGTCGGTGTGGGCGGTCGACGCGATTCCGACTCCCGACTATGACGACTACTTCACCGCGCTGGAGCGCTCACCGCTCTGCGATTCGATCGTGCCGGCGCTCGTCATAGAGACTTCGCGCGGCTGCTGGTGGGGCGCGAAGTCGCACTGCACGTTCTGCGGCCTCAACGGCGGCAACATGTCGTACCGCGCGAAGAGTCCGGCGCGGGCGGTCGAAGAGTTCCATCGATTGTCGGCGCGCTACGGCATCCGCCGCTTCACCGTCGTCGACAACATCATCGACATGCAATACCACCAGCACGTCCTGCCGCAGCTGGCCGGACACGGCTACGACATCTTCTACGAGACGAAGGCGAACCTGCGCCGCCATCACATGCAGGGCTTCTCCGACGCCGGCGTGCGCTCCATTCAACCGGGAATGGAGAGCTTCCACGACGAGATCCTGCGCCTCCTCGCGAAGGGCAACAAAGCATGGATGAACGTGCAGCTCCTGAAGTGGGCGGCGGAGCTGGGGATGGAGATCTCCTGGGTCTTCCTGATCGACGTCCCGCAGCAGAAGGACGAGTGGTATCTCGAGATGCTGTCGTGGCTCCCGCTGATCAGCCACCTCACGCCTCCGGTGTATGCCACGCCCATCCAGTTCATCCGCTTCAGTCCCTATCACCGCGACGCCGAAACCTACGGCTTCGATCTCGTCCCCGAGCCCGCGTATCGCTTTCTCTATCCGCTCGATGAGGAGGAGATGCAGCAGCTCGCGTACTACTTCGTCGAGCGCACCTCGACGCGCGAGCAGGGACTCGGACAGCGATTGCTGGTCGCGTGGCTGGGTCTGTGGCGGGATCAGGGAGGAGCAAGATTAGAGATGCGACGTGACGAGGACGCCATCGAGATCATCGACACCCGCTCCTGCCGGAAAGCGGAGCGCCATCGGCTCGAAGGACTCGCCGCGCGCGTCTATCTCGAATGCGACGAAGCCGTCGATCGCAACACACTGCGCGAGCGCCTCGGCGACGTCGACGATGTCGTGGCAATGCTCCGCGCGAACAACCTGCTGCTCGATCTGAACGGAAAGCTGCTCGCGCTCGCGGTCGACGTCACCCGGCCGCGAAACGAGGAGCAGCCGCTGCCGGCGGGACTGGTTGATTGGGATGCGGTGCGGTAGGGAAAAGACGCGGCGCGTCACTCCATAGATGAGACGTTCGAGTAAGGAGCCGGTCATGAAGAATCGACGCGCGATGTTCGTGGTGCAGATCATGTGGCTGATTTTCCTCGGCGCGCTGGCCTATATACGGATTGTCTTCCCGAAAAGCAGCCCGTTGCCGGACATGATCGGAGCGTTGCCGGTCGGCGTGCTGTGGTTCGGAGCGCTGGGAGCTGTGTTGATCTCGCTCACGGGCATCGTCGAGCACGCGAAGGATTGGGACGAGTCGTTTGCCCTCTGGCATCTCTCGCGGCCGCTGATGGGTGGCAGTGTCGCGATCGTGGCGGTGTTGATCATGCAGGCCGGCATTCTGGCGGTCGGGTCGTCGCCGACTGGGGACGCAGCCGGCGCATCGAAGAACATCCTCTATTACCTCGCCGCGTTTCTCGTCGGGTATCGCGAAGAAACGTTCCGAGAAATGATCAAGCGTCTTGTCGACGTGATCTTCACTCCCGCGCCCAAGCCGAAGCCCGAACCGAAGCCGGATGACAAACAGCCGCCGGAAAAGGGGCAGGACAAAGACGCGCCCCCGCCTCCAGTCGTCGGCGACAACAAACTTCCCATCGCCGCACAGGGCCAACTGAAGGACGGCAAAGAAGCACCGGCCGCCCCGCCTCCTGCGGGTGGCGCGGGCCAGCAACTCGCGGATGGGGCGGATCCGAAAAAGCCATAGCTGGAGAACGGAAGGGCGCCAAGCCGAGGAGAGCGGGCGTCCCGCCCGGCCCCGGGAGGCGGGCGAGACGCCCGCTCTCCTTTACGCGAATGCGCGCTTCACGATCTCGTCGATCTGGTCGTCGCTCGCTCCCCGCTCCATCGCCAGCTCCACCGCGAGGCTAACGTCATCGCGATACAGCGTGACCACGGCCGTGATGTGCCCCTCCTCGCGATAGACGGCCGCGAAGTTCGTCTCGTCGAGGGAGCCGAAGAGTTGGGCGTCATCCGCGCGCGTCGCGTGGCCGACGTAGTTGAAGGAGAGGTCGTAGTGCTGGCTCCAGAAGAACGGCACGTCTTTGATCGGTTCGCCCTTTCCCATCGCGTTGCGCGCCGCGGCTTGTCCCTGCCGCCCGGCCGCCACCCAGTGTTCGATGCGCGTGTTGCGGAGGTTGGCGATGTCGCCTGCGGCGTAGATGTTCGGGTCGCTGGTCTGCAGGAGCTCGTCGACGACCACACCGTTGTTGACGGTGAGGCCGGCGCGTTCGGCGAGTGCGACGTCGGGAATGACGCCGACGCCGGCGATGATGAGATCGCACGCTTCGCTCGTACCGTCGTCGAGCGTGACCGCGTCGTTGCGGATCTCGACCGGCTTGCGGCCGAGGCGGAAGCGGACGCCGTGTTTCTCATGCAGGCGTTGGATGAAGTCGCCGATCTCGCGGCCGAGTTGTTTCTCGAGCGGACGTTCTTCCATGCCGATGACCGTGACGTCGAGTCCGCGTTCGCGCAGGGACGCCGCGGTCTCGAGGCCGATGAAGCTCGCGCCGATGATCACCGCCTTCTTCGCGCCTTCGGCTGCGCGGATGATCGCGTCGGCGTCCGGCCACGTGCGGAGGTAGTGAATGCGCGCGTCGCTTTGCAGTCGCCGCGGGGTTGCGCCGGTGGCGAGGATCAATTTGTCGTATGCGAGCGTCTCGCCGTTTGCGAGGCGAAGCTCGCGCCGCTGCGCGTCGATCGACTCGACAGTGGTGTTGAGGCGAAGCTCGATGTTGTTGGCCGCGTACTCATCTTCCGTTTGCAGCGGGATCCACTCCGCCGGCGCTTTGCCGGCCAGGTAATCCTTCGAGAGGTTCGGTTTGTCGTACGGCAATCGTTCTTCGCGCGAGATGAGCGTGACGCGGCCGGCGAAGCCGTTGCGGCGGAGCTCGTGGGCGGCGAAGGAGCCGGCGGAGCCGGCGCCCAAAATGACGATGTGCTGTGGAGCGGCGTCTTCGGTTGCTCGGTCGCGCGGTTGCGCGGTGCTTGGGTGGTTTTGCTGAGCAACCGCGCGACCGCGAGACTGCGCAACCGAAGACACTCTTACGATGTCACCTTCACGTGTAACCGTGAACGTCCGCAGCGGCCGCATCGCCGGCGCAGCGATGGCCACGCCCGTCCGCAGATCGAAACAGGCGTGATGCCACGGGCAGCGCACCGTCTCTCCCACCAGTACTCCTTCGGCCAGTGGTCCGTGCCAGTGCGTGCAGTGCGCGTCGAGCGCAAAGTATTCGTCGCCGCGGCGCGCGAGCAGCACGTCGTCGTCGCCGACTTTTCCGGCGATCATTCCGCCGTCCGGGAGTTCATCCACGCGAATTTGCATGCAGCCTCACTTTGATTCCTCCGCGCGGCCGCAGCGTGATCGACGCCTTCGGCTCTACGTCGCGCGAGATTAGCTCCATCGACCACCGCTGCGCGAGCGTCGCCAGCAGCAGCACGCCTTCCATCCACGCGAAGCCTTCGCCGATGCAAATCCGCGGCCCCGCGCCGAACGGAAAGTAGGCGAACTTCGGCCGCGCCAGTTTTGCCTCCGATGTAAAACGCGATGGCTCGAATCGCTCCGGCTCCTGCCAGAAGCGCGGATCGCGATGCATGAGGAACTGCGATGCCACGGCGACGGCATCGCGCGGAATGTGCCATCCGCCGAGGTCGACGTCGTCCATCGCGAGACGGCTCACGGCCCACGCGGGCGGAAAAAGACGCATCGATTCGGCGAGCACCATCTCGAGATATTGCAGGCGCGGATAGTCGGCGGCCGTCGGCAGCGCGTCGCCGAGGACTTCGTCGATCGTGCGCTGCACTTCGCGCGCGACGTCCGGATGTTGCGCGAGCAGGTACCACGTCCACGCCAGCGCGTTCGCCGTGGTTTCGTGTCCGGCGAGAAAGAGCGTCATCGCTTCGTCGCGCACCTGCTTGTCGCTCATGCCGCCGCCGTCGCCTTCGTCATCCTGCGCGAGGAGCAGCATCGACAACAAGTCGCCGCGGTCTTCACCCGACGCGCGGCGCTCGTTGATGATTCCGTAGATCGTGCGATCGAGACGTGTGATCGCCTTTTTGAAGCGCAGCGTCGACGGGATCGGGATTTTTCGAAAGTAGACGGAGTACGGGTTCATCAGCAGCGGGAAGAGATCGATGAGACTCGTCAGCGCGCTGCCGATGTCGTCTTCTTCGCCTTCGACTTCGGCGTCGAAGAGCGTCTTCGCGACGACCGACAGCGTGAGCTTCATCATCTCGTGATGAATGTCGAGCGTCGCGCCGTCGCGCCAGCGCTCGCGCGTCCTCGCCGCGCGCTGCACCATCTCATCCGCATAAAGCGTGATGCGGTCGCGATGAAACGCCGGCTGCGCCAGACGCCGCTGCCGTTTGTGCAGCTCGTCTTCGGAAGTCAGCAGACCTTCGCCGAGGATGATCTTCGAGCGCTGCAGGACGCGGCTCTTGTGAAACGAGCGGTGCTGTGTGACGAGCAACTCGCGGACGAGATCGGGATGGTTGATCAGCACCAGCACCTGCGGCCCGATTTTGAACTGCACGATGTCGCCGTAGTCGCGCGCGAGCCCGGTGAGAAACGGCAGCGGATCGCGCTGCATTCTCCGCAAAAAGCGGAAGGGGATGATCGACCGTGGCCCGATTGGAATTTCATTCATGTCGCCGCCGGGGAGTTTTGGGCAAAGTACTGTGTATCATAGGGTTGTATCCGCAGGATGAAAACCACAGATTGCCCTCAACCGCTTCGAGAACGGCTTCCTCGATCCGCTCGGCGTCGCGCTCACGCGCGCGGACAACGCCGGCGCGCTGGCGGTGTGGTCGGCGTCGGGACTGTCGCAGCATTCCGAGGCCAGCGAGATCCAGCGGACGTTCATGCGCCTCGCGGCGCTCACTCCGTCGTCGCGCGTCGGCGATCTCATCGTGAAGTCGCTCGCCGAGCACGCGGGTGACACCGGCAGCGTCTACCTGCTCCTCGGCGATCCCGCGCTGCGCATCGACCTGCCGGCGATGAACGCGGCAGCAGCGGGACCGGCCAGCGGGAACGAATAGTGCGCGCGCGATCGCTGCTCATCGCGATCGCGCTCGCCGCATTCCTCTTCCGCATCGCCGCGCTCATCGGCGCAGGCGGACCGCTCGGCGCCACGTCGAGCTACGACGACGGCGTGTACTTTTCCGCGTCCGCGCTCTGGCTGCGCGGCGTCATTCCGTATCGCGACTTCGTCTTTGTCCATCCGCCCGGCATCCTGTGGTTTCTCGGGTTGATCTCGTGGCTGCCCGATCCCGCGCAGGCATTCTCCGCCGCGCGCGTGCTCGCGTGCGCGGCCGGCGGCGTCAACACGTTGCTTGTTGGATTGATCGTCATGCGCGCGGCCGGTCCGTTCGGCGGCATCGTCGCAGCGGCGCTCTACGCCATCTATCCCGACGCGATGACCGCCGAGCGCAGCGCGTACCTCGAGCCGTTCCTCAACCTCGCCTGCCTGTCGTCGATGTACTTCTGGCTGGAAGAAAATCGGAGTGGTGCGCGTCTCCGGCGCGCCTTTCTCTCCGGCTTTCTCTCCGGCGTCGCCTGCGCCGTGAAATTGTGGGGCGGCATCTGGGTCATCGCTGCCGCATTCGCTCTCGATCGCAAACGCTACCCGCGCTTCCTCGCCGGCGCCGTTTTCGCGGGACTGCTCCTCGTCCTTCCGCTCGCTGCGCCCGCGATGAACGAATTCATCTCCCAGACACTGCGCTTCCAGTTCTCGCGGCCTCCCGACGGTACGCTCGACTTCGCGACGCGCCTGCGCGAGATCTTCACCAGCGGTCACATCGCGACGTCCGTCCTCGCACTCATCGGATTCTTCGCCGTCATGAAATTGCGCGAGCGCGTCTTCGCAATCGCGATGCTGCTGACGATCATCGGCTTCCTCGCATCGTCGAGCTACTGGACGCAATACAACGCCCATCTCGCCGCGAGCCAATGCGTCCTCGCCGGCTTCGGCGCCGCGGCGCTGAGCAATCGACGAACGATCGTCATCGCGCTGATCGTCCTCACACAGGCATGGCCATTCACACGCGAAATGCGCAACGCCATCCGCTCACGCTCGACCGAACTGCTCACATTCGCGCAGACCAGCGTCCCCGCATTCGCATTCGATCCGACATGGACGCTCGCCATGCACCGCCTCCCCCCGCACGGCGACGGCGCACCGGTGATCGTCGACAGCTACGGCGTCATGCTGCGCGAAGCCGCGCGCGCCGGCCGCTTCCGCGACACCACGTCCGCATTCCAAAGCCCTGCTCCCCAACCCGCAATCCTCGCGCGCCTCGCCGCATCGAACTACGTCCTCCTCGGCTGGCGCGGCCCGTGGCAAATGAACGCGCGTGATCGCGCATGGTTCGCTTCCCACTTCGAATGCACCAACCCCGAAGCCGGCGAGCTGTGCGTGTGGAAACGCCGCGCGCAGCCGCTCGCCAATGCACCGTCGATCGAAGACCAAACCATCCGCTTCCTCGACGGCTGGTACGCGATCGAAGGCACGCCGCCGGATACCTGGCGCTGGATGTCCCGCCGATCCGTCATGCAACTCCCGCCCGTCAACGGAATCGCGCATCTGCACCTCCAATTCGAAGGCAATGCGACCCTCACGTTCTCCCTCGACGGCCACCCGATCGAGCGCGCGGACGACATCGAAATCGCAGGCAACACCCCGCACACACTCGTGATCACCGCCGATCGCGTATTCGTGCCCGCGCGCGTGCAACGCCGCTCGCGCGATCAGCGCGAGCTATCAGTAAGGCTGAAGCGCATAGCATGGAACGCCGGCGTCCCCGCCGGCTGATCAGGCGGCGTCCGCGCCGCCTGACGGCTTGCGTCCATGCCGCGACGCATTGCTGCGCGACCGCGCCGCACGTGCGTCCATGCCGCGACGCATTGCTGCCCGACCGCGCCGCACGTGCGTCCATGGCGCGACGCATTGCAGCGCGACCGCGCTGCACGTGCGACCATGGCGCGACGCATTGCAGCGCGACCGCGCTGCACGTGCATCCATGGCGCGACGCATTGCTGCGCGACCGCGCTGCACGTGCGACCATGGCGCGACGCATTGCTGCGCGACCGCGCCGCACGTGCGACCATGGCGCGCAGCATTGCTGCGCGACCGCGCCGCACGTGCGACCATGGCGCGACGCATTGCTGCGCGACCGCGCCGCACGTGCATCCATGCCGCGACACACCGCGATGCGACATCTCCTTTGATATCTTGTCTCCACGAGCCTGGGTACAGCGTAACTCACTGCGTTGCGAGTTATTTACGCGTAGTGGCGCTTAAGTGAATGCATCAGCTTCTAGCCGGAGTCAGGTGCGTATTAGGTGGCGACGTTACTGTCTCGTCGTCTTATCTGTTCTACGACGAGGCTCATGAAGCTTGGATCAAGTGTGGCAGTGGCTTGCGCTTTGAAGAACCGCCGTCCCCAAATCCACGTCCGATGAACTGTTGCTAAAAGTGGACACGGCATCACTCAACCACGGCAAACTCGGAGCGTTGCACGAGCCGCGGAAGGTGTGAGCCTGGGTGGATGTCGCCGGAACGGCGATCGCCGGAGCACCGGCCGGCAAGGACCCGCAACGGAACGCGCGTGGTCGCACTTGTACCGGCGGAAACTGGGCTGAGCTGGGAACTGCGCGGCAGAAAGCGTTGATACGCTGTAAGTTAGCAACATCCCGAACCGCCAAGTCGCACGCGCGCATCGCCTGTTTGCATGTGCAACTGGCCTGTTTTCGTTTGCAACTGGCCTGTTTTCATTTGCAACTGGCCTGTTTTCATTTGCAACCGGCCTGTTTTCATTTGCAACTGGCCTGTTTTCGTTTGCAACTGGCCTGTTTTCATTTGCAACCGGCCTGTTTTCATTTGCAACTGGCCTGTTTTCGTTTGCAACTGGCCTGTTTTCATTTGCAACTGGCCTGTTTTCGTTTGCAACCGGCCTGTTTTCATTTGCAACCGGCCTGTTTTCGTTTGCAACCGGCCTGTTTTCATTTGCAACGGGCCTGTTTTCATTTGCAACTGGCCTGTTTTCATTTGCAACTGGCCTGTTTTCATTTGCAACCGGCCTGTTTTCGTTTGCAACCGGCCTGTTTTCGTTTGCAACCGGCCTGTTTTGGTTTGCAACGGGCCTGTTTTCGTTTGCAACTGGCCTGTTTTCATTTGCAACGGGCCTGTTTGCATGTGCAACTGGCCTGTTTGCATGTGCAACTCGCCCTGTTCACCAACGAGCGGCCGCACGAGACGCTCGGACAGAAACGTCCGGCCACGATCTATCGTCCATCGCCGCGGCCGTATCCGGAGTCACTGCCGCCCATCGAGTACGCCGGCCACCTCGAGACGCGGAAGATCTCCCACAACGGCATGATGCGCTGGAAACGCGAGCGGATCTTCACGAGCAAAACGCTCACCGGCGAGTGGGTCGGTCTGGAAGAGATCGACGACGGCATTTGGTTAGCCCGCTGGTGGGTATCAGACGGCGAGTGTTTCTACTGAAGAATGAGGCTCAGGGACGTCCTCGCCGTTTTCGCGAAGGCTGTCGATGTGCAGCTCAATTGCTTCCCGAATAAGCTGCATAGCCTCTTCTTTCGTGTCACCGACAGCTACGCAACCTGGAAGATCCGGCACATATGCACCGTACGAACTGTCGCCTTTTTCAAAAATTACGAGGTATTCCATATGGTGTCACGTTTTCTTCAAACCCGCCTGCTTCCAGATACTGCCGAGAGTTCCTGCCGGCACATCGACGCCTAGTTTACCAGCGACCGTGACCGTGCCGGGTTTCGATGTGTGCCGGAACTGGCGGTGACTGCCGCGAGTGCGAACAAGCTGCCAGCCGTCTCTTTCCAACTCCGCGATCACCTCTCGCACCTTTACGGGCGATAAGTATAAGCCGGTTGGAGATCCATTCGGCAGGTCGCCACTTTGAGTTTCCTACTGATTTTGACGGCGATGTCGATGCATGCAGGTCAGCGTCAGTTAAGTTAGCCGGCGGTCCGCTCCGTTGCGAACGGAAATTCTGCCTTAAGCTTCAGTTTCTTCCATAGAGGAATCAAACCACGCCCGCCTGCGTGTACGGTGACTCTCGGAAAGCGATCGAGACGCACCCAAGTACAAGACGAAGACCGTCTTCGTGTTGCCATGAATTGCTCCAGGACCGCCAAGGCGGTTTCGTGGGGAAGAAACAATTCACGTGGCCATTTCTCGATAACTTGCCCGCCGAGACAGACATAAACCGTTGGCGCGGAAAGTCGTGATTTAGTAGCGGCGAAGAGGCTCGATGACTTCTCGCTAGGAAATATGTGGAGTGAAAAACCGGCCGCACCATGAAACTGTAAGCTCATGAAAGGATACTCAGCGATAGCCGGATGCCGTGTGGTTAATGGTGATACTGCACCTTCGGGCCAATTTGACGCCGCGCTCAGGTGAGCTAAAACTTGCGCGGCGGAGAGCCGACGTGGCTCATCAACGTCAGGTGACGAAAAAAGAAGATCACGTGATCGCATTTTATGCAAAACGCTGCGGAGGTAAGCTATTACACACCTATAAGCATGTACTCGGCAACGGCAGTTGATGAGGGTATCGGTAGCCCGTCCTCACGCAAACCTTCGAGGTGCATTTGAATCGCCTCGTACATGTTGCGTTCCGTCTCTTCGCGCGTGTCTCCCGTCGCTACACAACCGGGAAGATCCGGCGAATAGGCCGAGAAGTTCTGCCCTGCCTCTTCGATGACGATCAGAAAGCGATGCATGTTCATTTGAGTCCCGCCTGTTTAAGAATGCTATTGAACGTACCGGGAGCCAAATCGTCGCTCAGCTTACCCGCAATCGTCACCCGCCCCGGCTTCGTAGGGTGCTTAAACTGCCGGTGACTTGTGCCAGATGGATCTTCCCACATCGTTAGATCTCCAGTTCCTGCGGCGTGCAAATTACCGGCGGTTCGTAACCCGATGATCTGCATTGACGCTCAACGCTACGACGAATCGCGGCATTTGCTATGTGCGTACAATTCCAGGTGAGCAAGAAGTCCATTCCATGAACGGTAGCAACGGCAACGTGTAGAGCATCGGTTCTGGCGTTCGCTGCAAGGCCTGCTGCACGCAGCAGCAGTGGCGCCAGGCGCTCGGCCTCCTCGGTAACTCTAAGGATCAGCAGGGCCTCGACTATTTCAAGCCGCTGGCGAGCGATCTGTTGATTCCCGAGCATCGCTTCTCAGATAACGACCTCCGAGTATCCGGAGTCACTGCCGCCCATCGAGTACGCCGGCCACCTCGAGACGCGGAAGATCTTCCACAACGGCATGATGCGATGGAAGCGCGGAGCGGATCTTCACGAGCAAAACGCTCCCCGGCGAGTGGGTCGGTCTTGAAGAGATCGACGACGGCATTTGGTCGCTGTACTACGGACCGGTGCTGCTGGCCCGCTTCGATGAGCGGGAGATGCGATTCTATGGCTGATGCTCAACATCTGTACTGCCCGAGAAAGGACCACGCGTCGCAAGTTGTCCCCGTGCGTAATCGAACATCAGCCCATCGTATCGACACCGTCTGTTCGTGCGAATTGAATGGGCGGCTGTCGCTCCGCGTATTCGGCAGATCACCGCACGAAAGCCCCGTCTCTGCCATTCCCCAACAGTCACCGGGTGTAACCTATGTTCCCGGTCTGTTTTGTCACCCATGTTCCCGGCCGCACGCTGGAGTTAGGCCGCCCGCCAAGCTCCGCGCTGGTCAGCGAAATAATGCTTCAATTCGGTCAGCCTCCTCGGGCCATGTGAACGCGTCGTCCTCTAAGCGGCTGATTTGAAGAGCCGTGTCTTGAATGGTCGGCTTATCTACGACGAGAGTCGCTGTCGTATACCTTCCGATGACTTCGGCTTTGGGAGCATGGATGTGAAGCCGCTCGTGATTGACCAGCACTAGATCTTTACTTCCCAGCGATGCATTGAACACGTCAGATCGTGGAACCACTTTGACAACTATAGAGTCATAAAGATGCTCTTCGAGCAGTTCATGAAAGTCCGACCATATGACTTGTCTCATGACTGCGGCGGCGAGAACAAACGTGCGTGTGAAAGTTACGCCTGCCCGCCTCGCTATCGATGCGTTGAATGCACGATACGACTCCATCCTACGACCGCGCCACAATTCGAAATCTTTCACACAATCCAGAAACGATACAGCCGACACCTTGCCTGCAGAGATGTCGATGCTACTGCGCAAGACCTGTGGACTCTTCGAAATGTCGTATTCGACGCGGCCTAACGCAATGCGGCCCGCATGCTCGTTGAGTACATGTTCCGCGATGGTGGCGAAGAGGTCATCGGGTTCGCTGATTAGGCGGTCAACAGCGGTCGTTAAGCTGGTCCGCTGCACTGGATGCCGGATTCGCGCAATCTCGCGTTGGATCTTGTTGCACGCCGGGGCTAGCGCCGCTAGCAGGTTGTTGTCGGCTCGTTCGGAGTCGAACGTGGCCATCGTGACGCCCAGCAGGTCCGTCGGTATTCGAAAGCTGTCGTGCTGCTGAGGAAGGATGATGTACGATCTAGCACGGCCGAGGCGGCCAATGAAAAGACCTAATTCGAAAACGACATTATCGCGTGCCGCCGACAGAACATCACCTCGAATGCTAAGGATGTCGTCGGGCGAAAAGATGAATGCGCCGCAATCAAAGGCACCCAGTGCCTGCAGGAGAGCTTCTAAGGTGGCTGTTGACAACGAGAACATTCCCTGGTCCCAGACCGTTACATCGGCAACGGGATCGAGATTTTCCTGAACGGCATACGCAATCGACAAACTTTTGCCGGAGGAACCTACAAATAATCGCGGCTTGAACATAGCCTGCTTCAGTTAGAGTTCGATTTCGCGATTCTAGCAGGTTGTACGGTCATTGACTGACTGAGCTCTGACTGAGCTCCCGACCGGTCGGCCCAACGGCTTGAGCCTAAGCTGCACGGCCAAGGCCCACGTGCCGAAGCCGACGCGGCGCGACGGCCGCTGCGAATGAGTCGCAGGCGACGAGTCGCTAACTGCGGCCGGCGTGCCTCCACCCAACCTTGGAGGATTACATAGGCAGCTAGGCTGCTGGGCCGTGCGCCTGAAAGCACGCATGGGCCGACGAGTGAAAGTCTCGTCTGGTCAAACGCTCATTGACCAGTCGACCGTAACTGCGTCGCCGTAAGGCGGGGTGGAGAGCAACGGAAGACGAATGACCGGTCCGCACGAGAGAAACTCGATTCTACCGGTGGATGCAGACGGGAAACGGTCCTAAGGGAGAGTTTGCGGCGCTGAGGAGCGTAAGAAAGCGACTGCGAAAGATCATCAGGTGTTTGGAGGCAGAACGGCCGGAAGCCCCAGGCGATGTGAATCAGGGAGAACCTGCATTGGCAGTGGTGAACTGGTGCAGGAAGTCAGAGCCTCCGTAGTAGCCGTGAAGCGCCGTAACCGGGCGTGGAGCGAAGGGAGGCAGGAAGGTGGATGTGAACGAGAAACTCGTGACGAACCAAACACCACGCCGAGTGCCCATTTGGGCTAAGCAGCGGTGGACCGATTCAGTGTTGTCCAGGATCGGATCGTTGTGAGTCGCTCAATCGCATGCTGAGGGGGACAATGATCAAGGCGAGCCGCCATCACCGATGGGCGCGCCGTGATCGTTCCTTCGGTCTCGCTGAGCCCACCAACTGGAGAGCCGGATGCGGGAGATCTGCAAGTCCGGTTCGGAGGGCAGGGGGAGCCTTAACCGGCTCTCCCTCCCCTATAACGAACGGGGCCGCCGTCGGCTTCTGGCAGGAGTTAGCCGCCGAGCTACGCAGCGCTCTTATTTACTTTGAACTCTCGACGATTTCCGGATGGCGTGGAGCAAGCGTTACAAGGCGCTCAGGATGCTCAAGTTCCTTCTCGCGAAGAAACTCACACAGAGCGGCGAGATCATCGCCAAATTGGGCGGAAAGTTGTTCGCGAGCTTGCCTTGTCTCTTTGACAATTGGATCTTCCCACATCGTTAGATCTCCAGTTCCTGCGGCGTGCAAATTACCGGCGGTTCGTAACCCGATGATCTGCATTGACGCTCAACGCTACGACGAATCGCGGCATTTGCTATGTGCGTACAATTCCAGGTGAGCAAGAAGTCCATTCCATGAACGGTAGCAACGGCAACGTGTAGAGCATCGGTTCTGGCGTTTGCTGCAAGGCCTGCTGCACGCAGCAGCAGTGGCGCCAGGCGCTCGGCCTCCTCGGTAACTCTAAGGATCGGCAGGGCCTCGACTATTTCAAGCCGCTGGCGAGCGATCTGTTGATTCCCGAGCATCGCTTCTCGGATAACGACCTCCGAGACAAATAGTTCGTATTCTTCGCGACGCCTTAGCCACCACTCGCGGGTAAGCTCTTGATTCCCGAGAACTATCACATCACGACTCAGGCGGCCGACGAGGTAGCTGACCATGCTCGTTTCGAGGTAGATGCGAGGCTTCACGATGCCAACCCTATCCTATCGTAGCTGGTTGCGAAAGGAATTCGGTCGAGAGAAACTCCGATTCGACCGGATGATCTGGCGAGCCTGCGGCCCAATGGCGAAGCCTTAGACCCGGTGGATGCAGACGGGAAACGGTCCTAAGGGAGAGTTTCGGCGCTTAGGAGCGTAAGAAGCGACTGCGAAAGATCATCAGGTGTTTGGAGGCAGAACGGTCGGAAGCCCGAGCGATGTGAATCAGGGAGAACCTGCATTGGCAGTGGTGAGCTGGTGCAGGAAGTCAGAGCCTCCATAGTAGCCGTGAAGCCCCGTAACTGGCGTGGAGCGAAGGGAGGCAGGAAGGTGGATGTGAACGAGAAACTCGTGACGAACCAAACACCACGCCGAGTGCCCATTTGGGCTAAGCAGCGGTGGACCGATTCAGTGTTGTCCAGGATCGGATCGTTGTGAGCCGCTCAATCGCATGCTGGAGGGGGACAATGATCAAGGCGAGCCGCCATCACCGATGGGCACGCCGTGATCGTTCCTTCGGTCTCGCTGAGCCCACCAACTGGAGAGCCGGATGCGGAGATCTGCAAGTCCGGTTCGGAGGGAGGGGGAGCTCCTCCGTTTCGCGTTCGCACCACGACGATTTCGGCGACTGGGACGAGCCCTACGCTACAAGTGTTGTGACCGAGCGGAGAGATGGCGAGGTGTATACGCCGACACCGATGCACTGCAAACAACGAAGCAGGAGGATGTTCGAAGGCTCAGTGCATCACATCATGGCTAAACTATCAAGGAATAGCGGCAAGCCCGTCAAGTGCTAGGTGCCATGTGTCGATCTTGTTCGGAAAGAGAATATCCGGCGACGTGGGGACCCACCCTTCCTTCGCCCACGAAACGCAATTCGTCAGATGAAACTTTGCGAACAGCCGGCACGCAAAGTTGTTGCCGATCAGACCGCGTCCGCCATGAGAGGTGTCCACCGCCCCTACAACCGGGTAGTCACCAATTAACAAGCCCGACTGAAAGTGTGGGCGCAGAGCCTCCGGCGGACACGCCTGACTTAGATCGATGACCTGCGTCTGTGACTCGATCGATACTGACACTGGTCCGCTAAGGTGTGGCACAGCCAGAGCAAACAGATAACCGGCACTCGGGTCTTCGGCTAGCGCAAATGAAACGGCTACTTGAAGCGACAAGGTCACATCCAGAAGTGGTGTCGGTACGGTTTCGTAGTGCTGAAGAATTGCCCAGCGGATTATGCGGTCGTGATGAATCTCTTCCGCGACGAGCCGCTTCTTTAATTCGTCCTCAAGACAGCTTAGCCGAGTAAAGCGGTCACGTAACTCGGATCGGCGATCTTTCGTCCCACTAGGACGCAAGATCGAAGGATAGAGTGAGCTGTGGACGCCGGGCTGCCCCTGCAAGTTCAGCACGTGATCCCTGCTCTGTCCGCGAAAGAGAAACCGGAACCTTGGGTTATGGTACTGAAGCGCCGCTATCTTACTTAGCAGGTCTACATACGAGGACACAACGTGGCCCGGCTTAGCGCTGATTTGAAGTCCTGGGCGCGGAACGCCTGGCGCATCGGCGTTGACAATATGGTCGTGTGTATGTGCGAACACCATCGAAACATCGGTAGAGAGGGTTTTCATGGAGTGCTTGATAGTAATCCATGTTTACGTCGGCCTAACGGCTTGAGCCTAAGCTGCACGGCCAGGGCCGACGTGCCGAAGCCGACGCGGCGCGGCGGTTGGTGCGCCAGGAAAAGCTTCGAGGAGGGGAAAACGATGTGAGTTGAAGCACAGAGTGGAAACCTCCTGATGCAACCCAGCAGGTGAGAGTCCTGTCCTGTCAAGAGTGGCCGTCAGCGGGTAGCGA
>Ga0209468_1000053_pt1 | contig 61814 bp, 67 predicted proteins | sample GraSoiAngelo_102_FD_185871 | JGI IMG/M metagenome (GOLD analysis project Ga0209468, IMG submission 185871) | Grasslands soil microbial communities from the Angelo Coastal Reserve, California, USA - 14_0903_02_40cm (SPAdes) (version 2) | ecosystem: Environmental > Terrestrial > Soil > Grasslands ...
CAAGCGTAGTCGCATGCGCTGAACATTCGCGTCGCGCTCGCCCCGCACGCATCTCTGCTGGCGGACCGACTTCGCGCCCGCCCGTTCGACGTGTATCTTTTCGCCCGGATGCTGTTTCGCAGCAGAATTCAGAAGTAGAAGCACGCCCGAAGACGGCGTATGGACACGCGCGGGCGGGCTTCTGAATTCTGCCTTCTGCCTTCTGCCTTCTGCCCTGCCTTCTGCCTTCCTGTGCCGTGCGCGCCTTCCTCGAGAGACGGGCGTATTTTCTAGTGCGCGGCAACCGGCATGTCCAGCCGGCGATACCGTGTCGTTCCCGGAAGGCACGACTTGTGTTCGACGTGGTGGAGGTACTCGTCGCGGAATTTGCGCACGGACGAGATCACCGGTCCAATCGCGGCGTCGCCTAACGCGCAGAGCGATTTGCCGCCGATGTTTTCGGACATGTCGAGGAGCAGGTCCGCGTCCTGCGGGCGGCCTTCGCCTCGTTCGATGCGATCGAGGACCGACTCGAGCCAGTTCGTTCCTTCGCGGCACGGCGTGCATTGTCCGCAGGACTCGTGCGCGAAGAATTTTGCGAGGCGCCAGACGGCGTCGACGATGCAGACCGATTCGTCGAGGACGATGATGCCGGCGGAGCCGAGCATCGAGCCGGCTTTCATCAGCGCGTCGAAGTTGAGCGGGATGTCGATCTCGTCGGGTGTCAGCATCGGCGCGGATGCGCCGCCGGGAATGACCGCTTTCAGTTTGCGGTCGCCGGTGATGCCGCCGCAGTGGTCGTAGATCAGCTCCTTGATGGTGATGCCCATCGGGAACTCGTACACGCCCGGCTTCTTCACGTTGCCGGACACGCAGTAGAGCTTCGGTCCGGTGTTCTTCGGCGTGCCGAAGGATTTGAACCACTCCGCGCCGTTGCGCACGATGAGCGGCACGCATGCGAGCGTCTCGACGTTCTGTACGACCGTCGGTCCGCCGAACACGCCGATGACCGCGGGAAACGGCGGCTTCACGCGCGGCTGTCCGCGGTGGCCTTCGACCGACTCGATGAGTCCCGTCTCTTCGCCGCAGATGTACGCGCCCGCGCCGCGATGGACGGTGATGTCGAAGTCGAAGCCGCTGCCGAAAATGTTCTTGCCGAGGAAGCCTTTCGCACGCGCTTCGTCGAGCGCTTTGTCGAGCACCGTCGCGCCGTAATAAAACTCGCCGCGGATGTAGATGTACGACATCGGATTCGATCCGATCGCGAACGCGGCGATGATCATCCCCTCGATGAGGAGATGCGGATCCTTTTCGATGATCAGGCGATCCTTGAACGTCCCCGGCTCCGACTCGTCGGCGTTGCACAACAGCCATGTCGGCTTCGGCGCGTTCTTCGGCACGAAGCTCCACTTGTTGCCGGTCGGAAATCCCGCGCCTCCGCGTCCGCGCAACTCCGAATCCTTGACGAGCTGCGTCACCTCGTCCGGCTTCATCGTCGTCAGCGCCTTGCGCGCGTCTTCATAGCCGCCGCCGGCCATATACGTGTCGATGGACGTCGAGTCCGGCTTGTCGATGTTCGCGAGGAGTACTTTGATCTGTTCCATTTGCTTAGGCTCAGAGGCTCAGAGGGCTCAGAGGCTCATAGGCTCATAGGCTCATAGTGGCTCTCTGTGAGCCTCTGAGCCTTTGCGCCTTTGCGCCTATTTCAGTATCTCCAACAGCGCGTCCATCTTCACCACGTCCATGCTCTCGTGGTAGTCATTGTTGACCTGCACGACCGGCGCGGTGCCGCAGGAGCCGAGGCATTCCACTTCGACGACGGTGTAGAGGCCGTCCTTCGTCGTCCCACCGGGATGCACGCTCAGTTTCTCGCAGAGGTGATCGTAGATGTCGTACGCGCGCGTCACCATGCAGCTGAGGTTCGTGCAGACCTGCAGGTGGTATTTGCCCACCGGCTTCTGGTTGTACATGTTGTAGAACGACACGACGCCGAACACGGTCGCCGGCGACAAGTCGAGCAGGTTCCCCACGTAATGCACCACCTCGGGGGAAATCCAGCCCCACACTTCCTGCGCGAGATGCAAAGTCGGCAGGAGCGCCGCTTCTTTCGTCGGATAGCGCGTCAGGATCCAGTCGAAGCGCTTCTTCGCCTCTTCGGGAAACTCGACGTGCTTGTTGGGATCGGGAAACCGGTCGGGTGCGTAGGGATTGTCGGGTTGCAGGTCCGCCATCTTGTTAGTCCGGGTGCTGGGTGCTGAGTGCCGGGTGCTGAGAACGAACCAACACGGTTCCAGTTACGCAGCACCCGGCACTCGGCAACCAGCACATCATCATCATTTCCAATCGAACGCTCTCTTCTTCCAGACGTACACGTAGCCGACGCCGAGGAGAAGGATGAACAGCAGCATCTCTCCGAAGAGGTACCAGGAGATCATGCTGCGATAGATCACGGCCCAGGGATAGAGAAACGCCGCTTCGATGTCGAAGAGGATGAACAGCATCGCGATCTGATAGAAGCGGACGTTGACGCGCTTGCGGTTCTCGTCGAGGAGCGGGACGCCGCTCTCGTACGGCGAAAGCTTGGACGGGTTCCGCTGGTGCCGTCCGAGGATCCAGTTCAGGCTGAGAAAGACCGCGCCGAGGACGGCGGCGACGAAGAGCAGAATCAGAATCGGGAGGTAGCTGTAAGTCATGAAACCGCGCGCATCCTATCCAAAACAGCCAAAAGGCAAAAGGTGAAAGCGGAAAGTAGCTCCGCCGACTGCATGATCTCTGCCCGAGGGCGCAGCTACTTTTTCCTTTCTCCTTTTACCTTTAACCTCCTTCTAACGCGTTTCTAACCCGCTCCTGCTCGCCGAATGTCGACGCGCGCCGCACGTTGCGCACATGCGATCGATCGTTCTCGCCGCTCTCCTCCTCGCCGCCACGAGCACTTCCGCGCCGCGGCTTCCCGGCGTCGAGCCGATGAAGGTTCCGGCCGACAATCCTCTCACTCCGCAAAAAATCTCCCTCGGACGACAGCTCTTCAACGATCCGCGCCTCAGCGGCGACGGGACGACGTCCTGCACCGGCTGTCACGAGCCGAAGTACGGCTTCACGATCGGCGCGGCGAAGCCGGTCGGTGCGTTCAAGGTCGAGCAGAACCGCGCGTGCCCGTCGCTGATCAACGTCGGCTATCAGAAGGCGTTTTATTGGGAAGGCTCGGCGCCGACGCTCGAGCGCGCGATCGATGGCGTGTGGAAGTTCATCGTGGCGCCGAAGGGAGAGGGACGTCCGTCGATCGACGAGATTGTCGCGAAGCTGAACGCCGACAAAACGCTGCGCGCGAAGTTCATCGCGGCGTTCGGGAGCGAGGCGAAGCCGGAGCTCGTGATCAAAGCGCTCGCGTCCTATCTGCGCACGCTCGTTCCGACGAAAGCCGCGTGGGTGCGCTATTGGAACGGCGAGGAATCCGCGTTGTCGGAGCGCGCAAGAAAGGGCTACGAGATCTTCGACGGCAAGGCGCGCTGCAGCATCTGCCACAGCGGCGTGCTGCTGACCGATCGTCTGTATCACGCGATCGGCGCGGGACAAGGGACGAAGGACACGAAGGGACGCGGTGGACGCGATCCCCGCGACATGGGCGCGTTCAAGACGCCGACGCTGCTGAACATCGCGCGCACGGCTCCGTACTTTCACGACAACAGCGTGCCGACACTCGAGGCGGCAGTCGATCGCATGCTCGCCGGCGGCTTCCCGTCGGATCACATCGATCCGCAACTGCGCGCCGTCGAGCTGACCGCGGAGGAGCGCGAGCTGCTGCTGGCGTTTTTCCGCGAGCTGAACGCCGATCCAGCGTCTCAGTAGTGAGCGGCGGCCGCCCTCGGCCGCCGAAAGCACGTGCGGATCATGAGGCGCATTTCCTCGGCGGCCGAGGCGGCCACCGCTCCACTGCTTTGGGATCTAGGTCACAGCCAGCTGAGCCGTTTGTGCCTACCTTATGCATCATGTTGTCGATGCGTACGTTGTCTCTCGGTACCTTGCTCCTGTTCGCGGTTATGTCCGCCGTCGCCAGCGACGGCACGGTGAAGGGAACGCTCACCGTGAACGGCAAGAAGTTCCCGCTCACGAACGTCTACGCACGCAAGCGCGAGGCGTGGCCGGTCGATGCGAAGCGGCTCGGCGCCGACAATGTGAAGGACCTGACGTGCGGGATCGTCGACGTGATCGCCACGAACGAATCGCTGTCGAACAAGACGATCGCCGGCATTCTGCAGGACGACTACAAGGGATCGGCGACGATTCGCGGCGTGCGCTTCGTCATCGATGCGTCGGGAAAACACAAGTGGGCGAACGTCTTTCTCCTCGAGGAGGGATCGGTCACCGGCTACGGGATGACGCAGTCGGACGGCTCCATCACTACCGGCCGGCGGTACTCGGGCGAAGTGCACGTCAAGAATGAGGAAGTGACTCAGGTCCGGCAATTCGACGTCGAGTTCGATGCGCAGGTGTCGCCGCAGTACACGCGCCCGGAAACCGAGAACGCGGAGCCGATTCCCGCCGCGCGCGTCGCCGAGGAGTTCATGAAGACGCTGCCGGGGCGGTGGGAGATCGAGCGCTGGCTGGGACTCGGATGCACGACGGCGACCGGCACGCTCGACGTCGGCGAGCAAGTCAGTCCGCACAAATTTCGCGGCATCTTCAAGATCGCGACCTCGAACAACGACATCATCGAAGAAGACGTCACGATCTCGATGTCGGGGTCGAAGGTGCACTTCGAAGGCGGAAAGCTCAATGTCCCGGACAGCGTCTGGGCCCGCGACGTCATCGATCTCGAGCTGTGGCAGGACCTGATGATCGGCAACAACGCGACCGATTTCGCGGTCCTGCGGAAGATGCGGGAGTAGCCTCCTGGCCTCCGAGGTCTAGTGGAGCGGCGGCCGCCGCTCCACTGGACGTCGCAAGCCGGGAGGCTTGGAGGCCCGGAGGCTGTCACGGCCGCTATTCCAGGGTAATCAACTGCAGCACCTTCATCCCGCTGCGCTCGACGACTCTTCCGGTCGCGGTGAGCTTCTTCCCTGCTTTGCCGGCGACTTTCTCCTTCACGGAGTTCATTTTCTCGTTGACCAGCAGGTAGAGCGTGCCGTCTTCGGTGAGGAAACCGGCCGGAACGTCGCGGCTGATGCAGCCGTTCGCGCAGCCGGCGTGCTCTTCGCCGTGCGCGCCGCGGCTGGTGTAGCAATGCAGATCGACGACCTCGCCCGTGAGCGTCACCGTTTTGTCATCGGGCGCGGCAAGGAGCGCAAATGGAACGAGCAGCAGGAGTAACGCTAGTTTTTTCATGCGGTTCAAGATGATCCGGATCTGCCGCGGAAGCCATGATCGCGCGATTAGAAAATGATTAGAGCCGCATCGGCGGCGATGTTCGCGCGTACGATACGCACGTGATCCGCTTCGGTCCCTTCGAGCTCGACCCCGGCACCTCCGAGCTTCGACGGAACGGCGAGCCGATCCCGCTCGCGCCGCAGCCGTTCCGGCTGCTGCTCGCGCTGGCCGGACATCCCGGCGAGCTGCTGACGCGCGAGGAGTTGCGGCAGCGCGTCTGGGGGGAAGGAACGTTCGTCGACTTCGAGCGCGGCCTGAATTTCTGCATCCTCCAGGTCCGCACCGCCCTTGGCGATGACGCCAAGAACCCTCAGTTCATCGAGACGCTGCCGAAGCGCGGCTACCGGTTCGTCGGAAAGATCGAGCCGGAGGCCGTGGGGCTGAAACCCGCCGCTCCACGACGATGGCGGATTGCCGCTGCAGCGGCCGGTTTGCTCCTCGTCGTTTTTGCGATCGCGTGGCAGCGGAGTGCCGACCCGGCCAACGCACGGCCGATGATCGCCGTGCTTCCGTTCGACGATCTCTCGGCGACGCGCAGTACGTATCTCGCGGATGGGATGACCGAGGAGCTGATCACGCACCTCGGACGCATCCATCCGCAGCGCCTCGGCGTGATCGCGCGCACGTCCGTCCTCCGCTACGCCGGCACGAAGAAGGACGTGCGCGACATCGGACGCGAGCTCGGCGCGCGGTACGTCGTCGAAGGAAGCGTGCGGCGCGAAGGAGATCGCGTCCGCGTGACAGCGCAGCTGATCGACACGAACGATCAAACGCATCTCTGGGCCGACACGTTCGACCGCTCCGGCGGCGGCGCCCTCGGCATTCAGGAAGACGTCGCCGCGCGCATCGCAGGCGCGCTGCGCGTCGAGATCCTCGACGAAACGGCGCTCACGGCGCGCTCCGAGCCGGCGCACGAGGCGTATCTGCGCGGGCGGCATCTCTGGCAGGACAATCAATTTGCCGGCGCGGTGACCGAGCTGCGCGAAGCGGTACGGCTCGAGCCGGGATTCGCGCTCGCGCACATCGCCCTCGCGGAAGCGGTGCATTCGCTGGCGATGCGGGAGCAAATGTCACCGGCAGACGCCGCAGCGGAGATTCGCCGCTGCAGCGAAGCAGCCGTGCGTCTCGCGCCCTCGCTCGCGCAGTCGCATGGAATCGCGGCGATGCTGCACTTCTGGTACGAGCACGACTTCGACGCGGCGGAAGAAAGCTTTCGCCGCGCGATCGAGCTCAATCCAGGCGAGCCGGGCGCGCTGCACGATCACGGCTGGCTGCTGATCACGCGCGGCGCATTCGACGAAGGCATCGCCGAGATCCGCCGCGCGCAGGAGCTCGATCCCGTCTCGCCGCGCGCGAACGCGCACGTTGCCTGGGCCTACATCTATTCCGGCCGCTACGCCGATGCGATTCGCGAAGCGAACCGCGCGCTCGCACTCTCGCCGCAATTCCACGAAGCCTATTGGTGCATCGAGACCGCGTACGAACTGTCGGGCAACTACGCGGCCGCACTTGCAGCGCGCGAGAAACGCGACCAGACGACGCTCGACGTCGCCGATCCGCGCGCGTTCTACCTCGCCGAGCGCAAACGCTATGCGGACGAATGGCTGCGCAGCGCGAAGAGCGCGCCGCCGGTCGGCCTCGCGCTCGCGGGCGTCGACCCGAAGCTCGCGCCGCTCCACGGCGTGCCGGAGTTCGAGGCGCTGTTGAAAAGTGCCGGAGTGAAGGTCGTCAGGCCGCGGACTCGGTGAGGTACTGCATCGCGGTCTCGCGCGAGTCGAAGATCTTGAAGACGGTGTCGAGCTTCGTGATCTTGAGCAGCGCGAGAATCCGGTGCGACGGCTTGACCAGCGCCATCTTGCGCTGGCGGTCCTCGAATTTCTGCAGATAGCCGATCAACTCGCCGAGTCCCGTCGAGTCCATGTAGTTGATCGCCTCGAAGTTGATCATTACCGGCCCGGTCTCGTCGTTGAGGACCTTCTCCAGATAGCTCGAAAACTCGCGCGCGCTCTCGCCGAGCTTGATCACGCCCTGGATGTCGAGCACGGTGACGTCGTTGACCCTATTCTTGATGATGTTCATACGGACGGGGCGAAGTGTATCAAACAATTAGCGTCGTTCTTCCTTTGGCGGATGGCGGATGGCGGATGGCTGATGGCGGCTGCGCTGATGGCGGATGGCGGATGGCGGATGGCGGCTGCGCTGATGGCGGATGGCGGATGGCGGATGGCGGATGGCGGATGGCAGAGCCGATAGCAGAGACTTCCGCGGGCGGGTGGGGCCATCTGCCATCCGCCATCTGCCATCGGCGCAGCCGCCTTCGGCGCAGCTACTCCCGCTTCGCTCGTTGCGTCTGCCCGAGCTGCGTCACCGACATGCCCGTCACCTTTCCGCTCGCGTCGACCTCGAACGTGAGCGTCGCGTCGGATCCTTCATAGAAGAACTGCGTGCCCGACGCCGGACGGATCGCGCGCGGCGCGGCGTCGCCGCGGATCGTGTAGAGCACCGATCCCGCTTTCACCACGCGCCGCGTGGTTTTCTCGTCGATGCGATACGTTCCGGCATAGCGCGACAGCACGTCATCGCTCACGTTCGCGATCGTGCGCAGCGGCGTGAACTGCACTTCGGGCGCCGCAACGTAACGCTCGCGCAGCGGCTCGCCGCGCAGGAATGCTTTCATCGCCTCGAGGATCTTCGGCGTCGAGAGAAACAGCGGATCGCTGTGACCGGCGCCTTCGATGACGAGGTGCTGCGCGTTCGGCATCGCGAGGCGCAGCTCTTCGGCCTGATGCGGACGCGTGCGGCCGTCGAGTGTGCCGCTGATGAGCAGCGCGGGGACGTCGCTGACGAGCGGCGCGCGGAAGTCGTCGCCGAGGTCGGCGACGTTCATCCCGGCGCAGATTTCGGGGAAGGGCGCGTTGATCGCGTCGCCGAGGAGCGTGCGCTTCGCTTCATCGGCAATGCGCGATTTGCGTCCCGCGGAAATGCCGGACGCGCAATCCATGGCGATCGACATCGCGGAGCCGGCGTCGTCCATGCGCCGCGGCGCGGCGACGAGCGCGACCGCGGTCCAGTCGCCGCGCTCGACGCGCTGCACGAAGTCAGGCAGGCCGGCGAATGAGTCGGGACCGGTCAGCATGTCGGTGAGCGCGACTTGGAAATCCAGCTTGCCGACGACGACGTTCGCAGTTTGTCCATTCAATGGATGCGTGAGCGACACGGTTTTCGGATGCGCGTCCAGTTCGCGCAGCACATTGCGAATCGATGCGATGAGATCGGGAGTCTTGCCGTCTTTTGCCGCCAGGCGCGCGATGTCTTCCAGGAGAAGCTGCTGGTCGCTCGGCAGCTTGTACGTGTCATCCGGTCCTTCGATCCCCGCGAGGATGACGCGATCGATGCTCGCCGGGTGGTAGCGCAGCGTCGCGGTCGCGAGATGCGTTCCGTAGCTGATCGCCCACAGCACAAGTTTTTCTGCGCCGAGCGCTTTCCGCAAATCGTCGAGATCGGCCGCGCTCTCACGCGTGTTGTACGCGCCGACGTCGACGCCCGACGCGCGCAATCGCTCCGCGCATTTCCGCGCCGCGTCCGCCATCGGCGGGCCGCCGGTCGCGCGATCGAGCGGCTTGTCGAACGGGATCATGAAGCGCTCGCTGCATCGCATGTCCGGCCCCGACTTGTTGACGCCGCGCTGATCGAACGCGATGACGTCGCCGAATTCGCGCAGCGCCATCGTCAGCGGAAAGCGCGTCCCGCGCAGCGCCTCGATGCCCGATCCGCCGGGACCGCCGGCGAGGTAGACGATCGGATATCCCGGCTTCGCCGCCGTCGATTTGAATCGGACGAAGCGCAGCGCGATCGTCTTCGAACCGGATTTCGTCCGATTCTCCGGAACGTGAAACTCGCCGACCTCCGCGTTCACCTTCGTCCCGTCGGCGCTGACGTATTCATGAGGTGTGAACTTCGCCGGCTCCGCCGCGAGCGGCAGCGCGATGAAAACCACGGCGAGCAGGATGCGTATCTTCCAGTGCATGTCGTCTCCTTTGCCGCGAAGTTACGGCGCGCGCAGCATGAAGATGCGCGCGCGTCGGCGAACGACCGCTTTCGTCGGTGAACGGCGCGGCGGCGCTGGTAACGTGGAGTGGATGGCAGATGGCGGATGGCAGATGGCCCTGGGACGGATGGCGGATGGCGGATGGCAGATGGCCATGGGACTGATGGCGGATGGCGGATGGCAGATGGCAGAGGAAACGAACGGCGTTCCTCGGTTCCCCCGCCATCCGCCATCTGCCATCCGCCATCTGATCCTCGCGATTCTCCTGTTCGCCGCAACTGCATCGGCCGCTCCGCAGGATTGGGTCGGTCCGCGCGTCCGCATCGGCGACGATCCGTCGTGGTCATCGCCGACACTCGACGATTCGTCGTGGACGTTGATGGAGATCGAGCAGGTTCCGCAAGCGAAGGACGCGTTGTGGATGCGTTGGAGGATCGATCTCACGAACTACAAGCGCGCACCGGGCAAGCCGTTCGGCATCTACTTCGCCGCGATGGCGTCGCACGAGATCTATTGGGACGGCGAGCTCCTCGGCCGCGGCGGCGTGGTCGGCCGTACGAAGGAAACGGAAATCGCCGGACCGATCGAAGCGCACTATCACGTGCCCGACCGTCTCGCGACGCTCGCGCCGCACATCGTCGCGATTCGCGCGTCGGCGTTTCATCGCGGCTTCTCGCCGGTGCGCGGCTACTGGGCGCTGATCGTCGGCAACTACGACAAGCTCCTCGCCTATCAACGCGGCTGGGCGGATCTCGCGGTGATCGCTCTCTCCGGCATCGTCCTCACCGCCGTCTTCGCGTTCGCGATGTTCTGGCTCGCGCGCCGCGACCGCTCGTTCCTCCTCCTCGGCACTCTCTGTCTTACCGCCGCTGCGCTCCTCATCGCCGAGTCGTGGCGGCCGCTGTTCGGATACACGTACGACTGGCACATCGTGCGATTGCGTTTCATCGTCGCGCTCTCCGCAATCACCGGCGTCCAGCTCGTCGCGCTCGTCGTCACGCGCTTTCCGCATCGCCTCGGACGAGCAGTCGTCATCGCGACGACGATCGCCTGCTCGGTCCTTCCGTGGATTCCGCGCGGATGGGATCCGAAGTCGACCTATGTTTTCGAGCTCACGTTCGTCACCGCGACGGCGTGGGCGGCATGGTCGGTATGGCGGCGGATGCACGGCAGCGTGCTCGCACTGGTCGGCGTCGGCAGTGCGACGGTCGCGCTGTTTCTGCAGCCGTGGTACTGGGCCGATTACTTTCTCTACTTCGCGCTGAACTTCGTCTTCGTCTGCCTGCTCTCGTCGCACGCGCTCGAAGTGCGGCGCGAGCAACATCAGAAAGCGCGGCTCGAGTTGGAGATGCTGCGCCGCCATCTGCAGCCGCACTTCCTCATGAACACGCTGACCGCGCTTTCGGAGTGGATCGAAGAAGATCCGAAGACCGCCGTGAAGATGATCGAGTCGCTCTCCGACGAGCTGCGCATCCTCGGCGCGATGTCGACGCGCACGCTCGTCAGCGCGGCCGAGGAGCTGAGCCTGTGCCGCAGCCACCTCGCGAACATGAGCCTGCGCAAGGACGTCGCGTACTCGCTCGAAGTCGAAGGCGTCGATGTCGATCGGCAGGTGCCGCCGGCGATGTTCCACACACTCGTCGAGAACGCGATCACGCACGCGCCGGCAGGCGCGATCACGTTGCGATTGTCAGCACGCAACGACCATCACCGCACGCATTACATCTTCGAGTCGCCCGCCGGCTCGGAAGAAAGCGGAAACGGCGGCGGGACGAAGTACATCGAGGCGCGGCTGCGCGAAGCGTGGGGCGAGCGATGGACATTCCAGCAGGGACGCGCCGGCGCGATGTGGCGCACGGAGATCGTGGTGCCGTCATGAACATCGCGATCGTCGAAGACGAAGCCGTGATTGCGCGCAGACTCGAGCGGATGGTGCGCACGATCATCGGAGGCGAAGCCGCGATCCGGATCGCGCCGACGTTTCCGATCGCGCAGACGATGATCCGCAGCGCGCCGATCGATCTCCTGTTTCTCGATCTCAGTCTCAACGGACAAAACGGCTTTCGCCTGCTCGAAGAAGCGGCCGCGAAAACGCTGCAGACGATCATCGTCTCCGCGCATTACGACCAGGCGCTGCGCGCATTCGACTACGGCGTCACCGACTTCGTCGCGAAACCGTGGAGCGAAGAGCGCCTGCGCATCGCGATCGAGCGCGCGACCGCACGAAGCGCGCAGAAGATCGTCGTCCGCAAAGGCCGCGAGCTGCGCACGATCGTCACCGCGCAAATCCTCTTCATCCGCGGCGCCGACGACTACTCCGAGCTCCACCTCGACGACGGAACCATCCATCTGCACGAGAAATCTCTGACGGCACTCGAGTCGATGCTCCCGCCCGACTTCGCACGCGTGCACCGTTCCTACATCGCCAACTTCGCGCGCGTCCGCGGCGTGCGCAACGCCGCCCTCGTGTTCGAAAGCGGCGCGATGATTCCGGTGGGAAGGATGTTTCGGGAGAAGGTGCGGGAGCTGGTGCAGGGAACGCCGTGAACCGAGGTAACATGAACCGCGAATGACCGATGAAGAACTGAAAAGGCTGATCGAGGGCACGGCGGAGGAAACGCGAAAATACGTCGACACCGTTGCGACGCGCTTGGATGCGAGTATCAACACCGTTGCGACGCGCTTGGACGCGAGAATCGATGCCGTTGCGACGCGCTTGGATGCGAGTATCGATGCCACTGCCGAGGAAACGCGGAAATACGTCGACACCGTTGCGACGCGCTTGGATGCGAGTATCAACACCGTTGCGACGCGCCTGGACGCGAGAATCGATGCCGCTGCCGAGGAAACGCGGAAATACGTCGATACCGTTGCGACGCGCTTGGACGCGAGAATCGATAGCACTGCTGAGGAAACGCGCCGCCACTTTGATGTTGTCGCCGAGCAGCTGAAGTCGGAAATACAGACGGTTGCGGAGGGCGTGCTCTCGGTCAACGAGCGGCTCGACCGCTACCAAGGGGAAGTCAAGGCGGAATTCGTCGAAACCCGCGCGATGATCAAGTTCTCTCACCACGAGCTCGATCGCCGTATGAAATCCCTCGAAGACACCGTCGCTGATTTGCAGACGCGCGTTGAGCGCCTCGAATCAACGACACACTAGACGAGATTGTTGATGGCTTCGAGAATCGGTCGATAGGAATCGAACTGGTCGGGACGCGCGATCGCGGCAGTCAGGCATGCGGACGTCGCCGCGATCTGCACGACACGCATCAGATTCCGGCAGAAGGCCTCGCCGAGAGCGTTCATCTCGCGCGCGATCCCGCTCAGGTAAGCAACCTCGTCGCCGTGCGACGACGCCGTTTCGTCGCTCGCTGCCCGCGCGTGCAACATCACGGCGGCTGCCGCCTTGTCGACGCCCGCTTTGACCTCGGCGGCGGTCGCTGAGGTGTCGAGCGACAGCATCGCGGCGACGCTTTGGGTGGTGGCGGCCTGCGCGAGAACATAAAACTGTTGCTGCGCGGTCACCGCGTCGGCCGCCGCTCTTGCGAGCGCGTTTTCGATCGCTTCCCTGGCGTTGACCTGCGGAGCCATTGCATCCGTGATTTGAGGATTGACGATTGTCATGAAGAACCTCCCTCTCCCGCGAGTATAGGTCAGTTCTTCTGAACCTCGATCCGCCGCTTCGCCAATTCCTCCATGAACAAATCGGGCGGGATGCAGCGCTCCTCGCGGCAGCGGAAGTCGACGACGGAGATCGCGCTGGAGGAAAACAGCACGCGCCGTTCGTGAGTCATCCGCCTTCCCCTCAATGCTGCCCGAAAATGCCGCCGAGGATCGAGCCGAGACCTCCGCCCCCGGGGCTCTGCGTCTGCGCCTTCTCCGCACTCTCCCGCAGCACGCCCGGAAGTCGCGAAGCGTCGAGTCCGGAGTGCTGTTTCGCGCGCCCGAGAGCTCCCATCACGATCGGCGCGAGCATCATCAGCAGTTGCGCGACCTGCTGTCCGTTGAGACCGGACGCGCGGCCGACGCCTTCCTCCACCGTCGTGCGTTTCGATCCGAAGATGTGGCCGAGGATCGCACCGCCGATGCCTCCTCCGCCGCCGCCGAAGAGGCCGCCGAGATTGTCGAGGATGCTCCCGTCATGATCGCCGAGAGCGCGATCGAGCGCCGCGGCGCCCTGTTCATTGGATGCGTTGTGCGACAGTCCGCCGAGAAGAGCCGGCAATGCCAGCGAAACCGCGTTCGAAGTCGTGCCGGGATCGGCGCCGATCGAACGGCTGATCTGCTCGATGGTGTCCGGGCCGAGCTGCTGTTGCAGCGTGTCGATGATCGCTGTCATATCAGTGCTCCAGCAGCGACTGCGGCACTTTCCCGCCGTTTTCGGCGAGCTTCTTCATCACTTCCTGGTGCAGCCAGATGTTCATCTTGGCCGAGTCATTGGTATCACCGCTGTAATGAAGGTCGGCGGCCAGCTCCTTGCGGGCGGCAAGATCGCTGTCCATTCCGACGAGCTTCATCAGATCGACGATCGAGTGTTTCCAATCGAGCTTCTCGTGATTCTTCGCGGCAAGTCCGTTGAGCGCGGCTTCGACGTCGACTTCCGACATCTTCGTCGCGGCCGGGCCAGGCGTGGTCGGACCCGCCTGCGCCGCTTGCCGCACCTCCACGCGCGACGCGGGATTCTGGCCGGGCTTGACGGCGTCCGGCGGAGCCTCCGCGACCGCACCAGCGTGAAAGATCTTCTGCATCAGTACGCTGAACATTCCCATCATTTCCTCCTGTGCACGCTGCCTCTGTTGCACAACGAGGGCCGTCTTTCCGTATCACCGGCTTTCGCTGATCATCACCTCGATCCGCCGCTTCGCCAACTCTTCCATGAACAAATCAGGCGGGATGCAGCGCTCCTGCGGGAGCGCGCCTTTCGACGTCGTCTGATTGCGCGCCATCATCAGCGCGACGATCGACGCGGGGAAGGCCGTGGTGCGCATCATTGCGCTGAGTCCCGTCTCGGGATCGTGGCGGTCGATGATGTCGTAGCGGAGCGTCTTGCCGTTGTCGCCGGCGAATTCGACGCGCACGAGCACGACGTCGGGTTCGTCATGCGGGAGGTTTTTCACGAGCAGCTCGCCGAGGACGCGGCGTGGTTTGACGCGGACGCCGTCGACTTCGAGCAATTCGCTTCTGCACAAGCCGAGGTCGATCATCGTCTTGAACTTCTCGCAGTGGCCGGGGTAGCGGATCGTTTTGTAGTCGAGCGCGTTCACGCTGCCGAGGAACGTCTCGACGAGCGTCGACGTGCCGCCGGACGTCTGGAACGCTTCCATCGTTCCGAACGGCTGCGGGAAATCGAGCGACTCGATCTCGGTCATCGACTCGATCGTCACGACCTTTCCGTCGCGAATCACGCGCGCGGGCTCGATGTATTCGTTGATCAAGCCTTCGACCGAGAACACCAGCTGATAGTTGAGCGGCGGCTGCGGATCCTGCGGGAGTCCGCCGACGCGGATGTGCACTTCGTCCAGCTTCGCGAACTGCGACGCGCCGTGCGCGACGAGCACCGCCACCATTCCGGGCGCGAGTCCGCAATCCGGGATGATGTTGATCCCGGCTTTGCGCGCGTCGGCATCGAGCGCGAGCTCCGCGTCGACGACGTCGTTGTTGCCGCCGAGATCGCAGAAGTGCGTGCCCGCTTCGATCGCCGCGCGCGCGAGGCGTTCATTGAGCCAATAGTTCACGCAGCTGATCGCCGACTTGTGTCCGCGCATCAAATCCACGACTGCAGCGTGATCGTTGCAGTCGATCTGCGCGGCGACGACTTTGTGGCGACCGCTGCCCTCAGCGGTCGCGGTGCCGCTGGGGGCAGCGGCACCCACAAATCGTTCGGCGATGTGCTGTGCCTTGGAGAAGTCAAAGTCCGCGACGGTCACCCCGTCGACGTCGGATTGAGAGACGAGATCATGAACCGCGCCGAGGCCCATGCGGCCGGCGCCGAGTACGAGCATTCGCATAGCGGCGCGGAGTATAGCCTCCGAGCCTCCAGGCCTCCTGGCCTCCAAGAAACCTGGGAGGCTGGGAGGCTGGGAGGTAGCCTCCGAGCCTCCTGGCCTCCTGGCCTCCAAGAAACCTAGGAGGCTTGGAGGCTGGGAGGCCAGGAGGCTATGCCAAGTACTGCTCGATCGACGAAATGAACGTCTTCACGTCGATCGGCTTCGAGATGTATCCGTCGCAGCCCGCTTCGAGGAAGCGGTCCTTGTCGCCGCGCATCGCATGCGCCGTCAGCGCGAGGATCGGGATGCGGCGGGTGCGCTCGTTTGTTTTCATCTCGCGCACGACGGACAGGCCGTCCATGCCCGGCAGGTGGATGTCCATGAGGATGAGGTCGGGCGCTGTTTCGCCTTCGCGCGTGATGGCCAGCGCTTCCTCGCCGCTCGCCGCTTTGACGATGTCGTAGCCGCCCTCTTCGAGCAGGAACTCGACGAGCTGCATATTCATGTCGTTGTCTTCGACGACGAGGATCTTCCGCGGCATGTCAGCGTGTGCCTGGTAGTTTACCTCCGGGTTGCTGCGGCTGCGCGGGTGCGGGCGGGAAAAACGATGGATCGAACTCGATCTTGGCGCGGGTTTGCAGCGACTCCATCGTCTCCTGCATCGCGCGTTGCTGCGCGCGTTGCTGCAGTGCGGGACGCATCGACTCGAGTGTCGGCTGCTGATAGCGGAAGACGTGAACGCCGAGGGGCGTGCGCACGGGATTGCTGATCTGACCGGGTTTGATGGCCGCCAGCGCCGCGGCGATTTCCGGCGGCAGCATCTCGCGGCGGATTGCGCCGAGGGAGCCGCCGTTCGCGGCGGACTGCGGATCGTCCGACTCCGCGCGCGCGAGCTGTCCGAAATCCTGACCGCCTTTCAGGCGCGCGACGATCGCAGTCGCTTTCTGCATCGCGAGCTCGGGCGGCCGCTGGCTCCCGTCGCGCACCGGATACTGCCCGCCCGTGTACGCGACCGCGATCTGCCACAGCTCGATGGCGTCCTTCTTCTCCTGCTCGTACTCCTCGCGCACCATCTGCTCGACCTTCGGCTGCACGAGCTTCTGCAGCGCGCGCAATGCGAGCACCTGCGCGTTCGACATCTCCAGCTGCGAGCGAATCTCGGGATCGTTCTCGACGCCGAGGCGCGCCGCTTCCTGCTGGAGCAACTTGATCTTTGCCATCTCGTTCGCGACGAGCCGCTTTCCCTGCGGATTGTTCATCACGCCCGCTCGTTGCTCTTCGGGGATCGCGCTCACGAACGCGTTGTACTCATCCTCGGTGATCGCCTCGCCGTTGACGTGCATGATGACTTTGCCGCTCTTCGGCGCGCTCGTTAGCGCGACCGCTTTTTCGGCGTACGGCTGCGACGGCGTGAGCGGAAGATCGGGACGAACGCGCGCGATCGCGAACGTCGCGGCGAGGATGACCAGGATGGCGATGAGGGCGATGGTTAGGTCTTTTTTCACTTGTTCCTTTCTCGGGAGCTCACAGGCTCAAAGGCTCATGGGCGCATAGATCGGGGGCTCACAGGCTCAAAGGCTCATGGGCGCATAGAAGAGCACGAAGAAGCTATGAGCCCATGAGCCTCTGCGCCCATGAGCCTTTGCGCCCATGAGCCTTGCGCGTCCCGCGCCCCGCGAGTATCCTCCGCCCTTGTGAAACGTTTCACTAGATTCGTTTCACTCCCCGTCCCGATCCCTCGCTGGGCGCTCAATCTGCATCAACGAAACGCAACAACCTATGGCTAAAGTTACCATCGACGGAAACGAAGTCGAAGTCCAGGATGGAATCAACGTCATCGAGGCCGCGAAGGCGGCCGACATCCACGTCCCGCACTTCTGCTATCACCCATCGCTGAGCGTCGTCGGGCAGTGCCGCATGTGTCTCGTGGAAGTCGAGGGCATGGCGAAGCTGCAGGCGGGATGCGCGACGCCGGTGAAAGACGGGATGAAGATCCACGTCTGGAACGACAAAGTCGACAAGGCGCGCCGCGGGCAGATGGAGTTTCTGCTCATCAATCATCCGCTCGACTGCCCGATCTGCGACAAAGCCGGCGAGTGCCCGCTGCAGGACTATTCGTTCAACTACGGCAACGTCGATTCGCGCTACGGCGAATTCAAACGCACCTACCCCGGCATGGATCGCACGGCCATCGGGCCGCACGTGATCCAGAACATGAACCGCTGCATCCACTGCACGCGCTGCATCCGCTTCACGGCGGAGATCACGGGCACGAGCGAGCTGGCGTTCTTCAAGCGCGGCGCGTCGACGGAAGTCGGCGTGTTTCCCGGAACGCCGCTCGACAACTGGATGAGCGCGTGCGTCACCGACATCTGTCCCACCGGCGCGCTCACGCCGCGCGAGTTCCGTTTCGAGTCGCGCGTGTGGAACCTCGACGTGACGGAGTCGGTGTGCAACGGCTGCGACGTCGGCTGCAACATCTTCATCGGACATCGCAACGGCCAGGTCTATCGCTATCGCCCGCGCGTGAATCCCGACGTCAACGATCACTGGCTGTGCGACTACGGCCGCTTCTCGTACGAGCAGTACGAGACCGATCGCGTGGTCGTGCCGAAGGTGCGCACCGAGGACGATTACCTCGGCATCTCGACGTGGGATGAAGCGCTGGAGGCGATCGGGCGCGCGTATCGCGACGCGAAGAACACGTTCGCGATTTTGTCCGCGCAGATGACGAATGAAGAAGCGTCGGCGGCGAAGGCGCTGTTCGACCGCATCGGCAGCAGGACCGGAGTGATGGTCGATCCGATCGGTCCGATCAAGATGAAGTCGCGCACGGAGTGGCTCCTCGGCACGCAGGCGGGTCCGAATTTCCGGGGCGTGTCGAAGGTGATCGGCGACGGCGCGAATGTCGACAACTTGTTGACCAACGGCGCGGACGGCATCGACGTCCTCTACATCTGCGACGCGCTCTTCAGCGAGCGCGCGAAAGATCCCGCCGTGATCGCGAGTCTGCGCAAGGCGAAGTTCCTCATCGTCCATTCGTGGGACGCGAACCATCCGCTGTGCGACGTCGCCGACGTGCTGATTCCCGGCGCGATTCATCCCGAAAAAGAAGGCACGTACACGAACCTGCAGGGACGCGAGCAGCAGATCCATCAGGCGTTCACGCCGAAGGGTCAGGCGATCACGGACCTCGACACGTTCCGGCGCATCAGTGAGCGGCTCTTCGAGCTCGCCGAGGTGAGCGCGTAATGGCGGCGACGCTTTTACCCGTCATCCTGAGGCGCGGAGACGCCGAAGGATCTCAGACGACGCAAACGTTTCGCATTTCGAGATCCTTCGCCGTCGGAGCCTGCCCTGAGCGCAGTCGAAGGGCGGCTCAGGATGACGTGGCTCGGAGAACGCGATAATGCCGTTCGACGCGACCGACATCGGCCTGTCGATTCTGAAGATCGCCATCGTGCTCTTCATGATGTTGAACATCACGCCGATCATGGTGTGGGTCGAGCGGCGCGGCAGCGCGCTCATTCAGGATCGCCCGGGACCGAATCGCGTCGGCCCGTTCGGGCTTTTCCAGTCGTTCGCCGACGCGCTGAAGTTCATTCTCAAGGAAGACATCGTCCCCGCGGGCGCGCACAAATGGCTGTACACGCTCGCACCCGCGGTCGGACTCTTTCCCGCGCTGACGACGATTGCCGTCGTTCCGTGGGGACGCGACTTTCGTCTGCCGGAGAAAGTGTGGTTCGGACATCGCTTCTTCGAAGGGCGTCCGCTGTTCGAGCCCGTCATCGCGAACGTGAATGCCGGCATCCTCGTCGTGTTCGCGCTCGCGTCGCTCGCCGTCTACGGCATCGTGATCGCCGGCTGGTCCTCGAACAACAAATACTCGCTCTTCGGCGGCATCCGCGCCTCGGCGCAGATGATCTCGTACGAGCTGTCGCTCACGCTGGCCGCGGTCAGCGTGCTCCTCGTCGCCGGCTCGCTGCGGTTGACCGACGTGGTGTGGGAGCAGACGAAGTACTTCGTCCTCTTCGATACGATCAAGATTCCGGCGTGGAACGTCTTCTCGCCGGCGATGTGGATCGCGTTCATCGTCTTCTCCGTCTCCGCGTTCGCGGAGACGAATCGCCTGCCGTTCGACTTCGCGGAAGCGGAAGCGGAGCTCGTGGCCGGCTATCACACCGAATATTCGTCGATGAAGTTCGCGCTCTTCTTCATGGCCGAGTACATGGCCATGGGAACGATGTCCGCGCTCGTCGTCACGCTGTTCCTCGGCGGTTGGGACATCCCCTGGTACAACGAGCCGCCGACGTGGCAGGGCTTCGTGCTCTCCGCGCTGTTCTTCCTCGTCAAAGTCTCGGTGCTGCTGTTCGTCTTCGTCTGGGTGCGCTGGACGATTCCGCGGCTGAAGTACGACCTGCTGATGAAGATCGGCTGGAAAGTGTTTTTGCCCCTGGCGATCCTCAACATCGTGATCGTCGCGGCGTTCATCGCCGCGGGGTGGTTGTGATGAAAGCAGAAAGCAAAAAGCAGAAAGCAGAAGTCAAAACCTGCGCTATTTCTGCTTTCTGCTTTCTGCTTTCTGCTTTTTAAGGCTATGGAATTCGCGATCTTCTTCTTCTTCGCCGCCGTCGCCGTGATCTTCGCGCTGGTCGTCGTGCTGCATCGCAACCCGGTCGTCGGCGCGCTGTCGCTCGTCGCGTCGTTCTTCGCGCTCGCGGTGATGTACGTCCTGCTCGAGGCGCCGTTCCTCGCCGCGCTGCAGGTGATCGTCTACGCCGGCGCGATCATGGTGCTCTTCCTGTTCGTGATCATGCTGCTCAATCTGCAGCACGTCGCCGAGCCGGTCACGCGTCCGGTCCAGCAGTTCCTCGGATACACGAGCGGCGCCGCGTTCGGACTCGGACTCCTCTACTACATCGTCAAGTATGCCGTCTTCGCGAAACTGCCTGCCGGACCGTTCGTCACCGACGCGCGCACGATCGGCATCAAGCTCTTCGAGGCGTACGTCTTTCCGTTCGAGATGGTATCGATTCTTCTGCTGGCCGCGATCGTCGGCGCGCTCCTCCTCAGCGGACGCCAGTATCAGAAAAGAGAGGCCGCGCCATGATCCCGACACATTACTTTCTGATCCTCAGCGCGATCCTGTTCACGATCGGCGTGGTCGGCGTCCTGACGCGCAAGAACGGCATCACCATCTTCATGTCCATCGAGCTCATGGTGAACGCCGTCAACCTCACCTTCCTCGCCTACGCGAGGCAGTTTCATCAGGTGCACGGACTCATCTTCGTCTTCTTCATCATGGCCATCGCCGCCGCGGAAGCCGCCGTCGGCCTGGCCATTTTCATCACGCTGTTTCATCACCGCGACACGATCGACGTGGATGAAGCGAATTTGATGCACTGGTAGATTGAGGAGGCTCATAGGCTCATAGGCGCATAGGCGCATAGGCGCACAGGCTCATTGGCTCATAGATGTGTTTGCCAACGGCTCTCTATGAGCCCATGAGCCTATGAGCCCATGAGCCTGTGACCCTATACGCCTCGTTCTGGCGCGAACGTGGCAATTGTTCAGGCAGGAGCCTGGACAAATGGACAAGACAGAAAAGCTCATTGACTGGGAAGAGGACGAACGGAAGGATCGGAACCGCAACGGGATCGACGATCGCATCGAGCCGCCGATTCCGGATGTCTCCGCCAGCTCGCAGAAATTGGCGGACCGTCTGCGGGACGATCCGGTTGCCGACCTGGTGGTCACGGGCGGCGACGTCGACGCTCAGTGGGAATCGGCGCAGTTCTCCGGCGACGAGTCGGCGATCAGCAGCATGCCGACCCCCGAGGTCAACGTGGTGGACGACATCGGCCGCTCGATCGGCGTGACATATGAGGACAACGAGGAACTGAAGGTCGGAGAGAAAGAACGCAGTCGCGACATCCGCCGATGGGAGCTCGATCCGGCATCCTCGGACGACTACCTCGATCGGATGAAGGACGGGAATAGAAGGTAGCGTGCTTTGCGGGTGCTCCTCGCATCGCACGGTGTGAGGAGATGATGGTTGCGCGGTCGCGCAGTTACGCGGTCTCTCCTTCCGCGTAACCGCGCGACCGCGTAACCGCGCAACCGCAAACGCATGCTCGACAAACTCTGGCTAATCCCGATTCTCCCGTTCGCGGGTTTCCTGCTGAACGGTTTATTCGGCAAGCGCGCCGGCAAGGGCTTCGTCACCGCCATCGCGCTGCTCGCTACGCTCGCGGCCGCGATCCTCGGCACGGTCGCCGTCATCCAATACAACGGCGCGTATCACCACGGCGAGCGGCACCTCAACGTCGTCTACGAATGGTTTCATAGCGGCGGCATCGGCGCAGACATCGCCTTCCAGCTCGATCCCCTCTCGATCGTCATGCTCATGGTCGTGACGTGGGTCGGCTTCCTGATCCACCTCTACTCCGTCGGCTACATGCATCACGAGGAGGGGTACTGGCGCTACTTCGCGTACCTCAACCTCTTCCTCTCGGCGATGCTGATCCTGATTCTCGGGAGCAGCTACCTCTTCATGTTCGTCGGGTGGGAAGGCGTCGGGCTCTGCTCGTATCTCCTCATCGGCTTCTACTACGAGACCGACTACGCGCCGGCGGCGGGCAAGAAAGCGTTCATCGTCAACCGCATCGGCGACTTCGGATTTCTCGTCGCGATGTTCCTGATGTTCGCGTACATCGGCAGCGTCGACTTCGCGCGCGTGTCGCAAGTCGCGGCCGGCGGCGGGATCGCGACCGGCATCCTCACCGCGATCTGTCTCCTGCTCTTCCTCGGCGCGGCCGGCAAGTCCGCGCAGATTCCGTTGTACGTCTGGCTGCCGGACGCAATGGCCGGTCCGACGCCGGTCTCCGCGCTCATCCACGCGGCGACGATGGTCACCGCCGGCGTCTACATGATCGCGCGCTCGAACGTGCTCTATCGACTGGCCCCGAGCGCGATGATGGTCGTCGCGATCATCGGCGGACTCACCGCGCTCTTCGCCGCGACGATCGGTCTCCGGCAGTTCGACATCAAGAAAGTCCTCGCCTACTCCACCGTCTCGCAGCTCGGCTTCATGTTCATCGGCGTCGGCGTCGGCGCGTTCAGCGCGGGCGTGTTCCACCTCGTCACGCACGCGTTCTTCAAGGCCTGCCTCTTCCTCGGATCGGGCTCGGTGATTCACGCGATGAGCGGCGAGCAGGACGTCCGCAACATGGGCGGTCTGAAGTCGAAGATCCCGATCACGTTCTGGACGTTCCTCATCGCCACCATCGCCATCGCCGGCTTCCCGCCGTTCGCCGGCTTCTTCTCGAAAGACGAGATCCTCGCGTCGGCATTCGTCACGCCGTACTTCCCGGGCGTCGGAAAGTTCATCTGGCTCCTCGGCACGCTGGCCGCCTTCTGCACGGCGTTTTACATGTACCGCCTCGTGTACCTCACGTTCTATGGAAGCTTCCGCGGAACGCACGAGCAGGAACATCACCTTCATGAATCGCCGCCGACGATGACGATTCCGCTGATCGTCCTCGCCGCACTGTCGGCCGTCGGCGGCGCGCTCGGGCTGCCGCACGTCATCGGACACAATTTCCTCGGCGAATGGCTCGGACACGTCATCCCCGAGGTTGAAGGCACGCACGCGGAGATCCACATTCCGGCGAGCAGCGAGTGGACGGTGATGATCATCTCGACGCTCGTCGCGATCGCGGGCTGGTTCCTCGCGATGCGTTTGTACAAGGATCGCGGACTCGCATCCGATCAGGCGTTCGAGCAGCGCGCGCCGGGACTCGCGCACGCGATCGAGAACAAGTGGTACGTCGACGAGCTGTACGCCGCGATCATCGTGCGTCCGCTGGCCGCGCTGTCGCGATTCTTCTGGAAGGGAGTCGACGCGGTCATCGACGGCATCGCCGCGATGCTCGGATTCGTCATCCGCGGATTCGGAGAAGTGCTGCGCTTCTTCCAGACCGGAAACGTTCGTAACTACGCGCTGATGTTCTTCATCGGCGTGGTCGTGTTCCTGGCGGTGTTTTCGTGAGTTTCGGTTGCGCAGTCGCGCAGTCTCGCGGTTACGCGGCGAAAAACCTGCCGCGCAACTGCGCGACTGCGCGACCGCGCAACCCAGTTCGAGGATATTGATGCCGATTTTGAGCACACTGATCTGGGCTCCGGTCGCCGCGGCGATCGTGCTCGCCTTCTTTCCAAACCGCGCGCAGACCGCGATCAAGGGATGGGGGCTCTTCGTCTCGACCGCCGTCTTCATCATCTCCCTCGGCCTTCTGCGCGGATGGGACGACGGGCGCGCGGGCTTTCAGTTCACCGAGGACAAGCCGTGGATCGCGGACTGGGGCATTCACTATTCGCTCGGCATCGACGGCATTTCGGTCTGGCTCGTGCTCCTCACGACGCTGCTCACGCCGATCATCTTCCTCGCCGGATGGAACGCGATTCACAAACATCCGAAGGAGTACGTGATCGCGTTTTTGATCATGGAGACGGCGATGATCGGCGCGTTCGTCGCGATCGATCTCATCCTCTTCTACATCTTCTTCGAGCTGATGCTCTTGCCGATGTATCTCGTCATCGGCGTGTGGGGCGGCGCGCGGCGCATCTACGCGGCGATCAAGTTCTTCCTCTTCACGATTGCCGGCTCGCTGCTCATGCTGCTCGCGATCATCTATCTCGGATTCGTGGCCTATCACCAGCTCGGCGAGCCGAGCTTCAATATTCTTGACTTATACGGAACGCAGCTCACGCCGCGCGTGCAGGCGCTGCTCTTCTTCGCCTTCTCGCTCGCGTTCGCGATCAAAGTGCCGCTCTTCCCGTTGCACACGTGGCTCCCTGATGCGCACGTCGAGGCGCCGACCGGCGGCTCGATCATCCTCGCCGGCGTGATGCTGAAGATGGGCACGTACGGCTTCCTGCGGTTCGTACTGCCGTTCTTCCCGCAGTCGAGCGAGCGCTGGGCGACGCTGCTGATCACGCTCTCGGTGATCGGCATCATCTACGGTGCGCTCGTCGCGTGGGTGCAGCCGGACATGAAGAAGCTCGTCGCCTATTCCTCCGTCTCGCACCTCGGCTTCTGCGTGCTCGGCATCTTCGCGATGACGCAGACGTCGATCGAAGGCTCGATTTTGCAGATGGTGAATCACGGATTGTCGACCGGCGCACTGTTCCTCCTCGTCGGCGTGATTTACGAGCGGCGCCACACACGCCTGCTCGCGGACTACGGCGGCATCGGAAAGACGATGCCGGTGTACGCGACGTTCTTCATCATCGCCGTGCTGTCGTCCGTCGGCTTGCCCGGCCTCAACGGATTCGTCGGCGAGTTCCTCATCCTCGCGGGTACGTTCAAGACCCATCCGACCGCCGCGATCATCGCCGCGACCGGCGTCATTCTCGCGGCGATCTATCTGCTCTGGCTCGTACAGAAAGTCTTTTTCGGTCCGATCACGAATGAGGAGAACCGCCACATTCCGGATATCGCCTGGAACGAGATCGCGGCGATGATTCCGCTCGTCGTGCTCATGGTGTGGATCGGCGTCCATCCGACGACCTTCCTCAGGAAGATGGAGCCGAGCGTGCAGCATCTGATGACGCAGATCGGCGCCGAGCCGGGCGGAAAAATGATGGTGGCACAAGGAGGCTCACAAGCTCACAGGCGCATAGGCTCACAGGACCGTCCAACAACCGTCTGTGAGCCCATGAGCCCATGCGCCTCTGAGCCCCGATCCGGGGGTGCCCAATGACGCTGCATCCCCTCCTCGAGCCCGGCTGGCAACTCGCCGTCCTCCCCGAGTTGATCCTCTCCGGCGGCGGCATGCTGCTGATTCTCTTCGACGCGTTCCTGCCGCGCGCGAAGAGCGCGCTCGCGCCGCTGGCGCTGATCGTGTTCATCGCCACGACTTGGTCGGAGCGGCTCTTCGTGCAGGGCGGCACGTACTTTGGCGGAACGTACGAGATCAGTCCGATCACGATGATCTTCGACCTCACGTTCCTCCTCGCCGGAATGCTCGCGCTGCTGTTCGCGCGCGACTATCTCGACCGCGAGGGCATCGAAGGCGGCGAGTTCTACGCGCTCCTGATGTGGGGGACGGTCGGCATGATGATGATGGCGAAGGGGCTCGATCTCCTCCTCATCATCCTCGGCCTGGAGATCCTCTCGATCTGCATCTTCGTCCTCGTCGGCTATCACCGCCGCATGCCGGTCTCGAACGAAGCGAGTCTCAAGTACTTTTTGATGGGCGCGTTCGCGACGGGATTCATCCTCTACGGCACCGCGCTCTTCTACGGCGCGACGGAATCGACGAACATCAACACGATGGCGCGCTGGTTCGCCACCACCACGCAGACGACGCCGCTCCTCACGATCGCGTTCGTGCTGCTGATGTCGGGCTTCGGCTTCAAGCTCGCGCTCGCGCCGTTCCATCCGTGGGCGCCCGACGTCTATCAGGGCGCGCCCACTCCGGTCGCCGGCTGGCTCTCCGTCGCGCCGAAGGCCGCCACATTGATCGCGCTTGTGCGTCTATTCAATGCAATGGGACCCGTGCTGCCGAAAGTCAGCTGGATGAACATGGTCGCCACGCTGGCGATCCTCTCGATGATCGTCGGCAATTCCGTCGCGATCGTTCAGCGCGATCTCAAGCGCATGCTCGCCTACTCCGGCATCGCCCACGTCGGCTACATGATGATTGCGATGCTTACCGTGCGCGAAGAATCGGTGGCCGCGGTCGCGGTCTACACGATCGTCTACGCGCTCATGAACATCGGCGCGTTCGGCGTCGTCTCGCTCTTGATGAAGAACGAGAACGATCCGCACACGCTCGACGACATCGCCGGACTCGGATTCCGCCGCAAGTTCTTCGGCTTCGCGCTCGCGCTCTGCATGTTCTCGCTGTCCGGTCTCCCGCCCACCGCCGGATTCATCTCGAAGTTTTTCATCTTCAAGACCGCGATCGAGTCGGGACATACGACCGTCGCACTCATCGGCATCCTCACCTCGATCGTCTCCGTCTACTACTACCTGCGCGTCGTCTACTTCCTCTATATGAAGGAACCGGCGGAAGGCTACGAGATCTCGTCCGCGGGCGGTGTGTTCGCCGTGGGCGCGCTCACGATCGCCGTCGCCGGGATCCTCGCCATCGGCCTCTATCCCACGCCGCTTTTCCAGGCCGCGGGGAACGCGGCGCGCGCGCTGTTGCAGCAGTAACCGCTCCATGAGCCCGGTCCCGACCAGCAGCGATCGCGATGTTGTTTCGGAGCTGACGACAGGCCGCCTGTCGGTCTATCTCCGCTGCCTCACGTTCCTCGAGTTGCAGGGACAGAAGACCGTGTCGTCCGCGGAGCTCGCCGACCGCTTTCACCTCAACTCCGCGCAGATCCGAAAAGACCTCGCCTGCTTCGGCGAGTTCGGCACGCGGGGCGTCGGCTACGACGTCTCGCAGCTCAAGCAGCAGCTCGTGCAGGAGCTCGGCATCGACCGCACGCGCAATGCCGTCATCATCGGCGCCGGCAACCTCGGTATGGCGCTCGCCGACTACGCCGGCTTCAACGCCAACGGCTTCCACATCGTCGCACTCCTCGACATCGATCCCGTAAAAGTCGGACGCACCTCGCGGCAGGGAATCCCCGTCCTCGCGTACGAACAACTCGACGACGTCGTGCGAAGAAACCGCGTCGAGATCGGCATCATCGCCGTCACCGCCACCGCCGCCCAGATCGTGCACGACGCCCTCGTCGCCGCAGGCCTGCGCGCGATCCTCAACTTCGCGCCCGTGCAACTGCGATTACACGAAGGCGTGAAAGTGAAGAGCGTCGACCTGCGGATCAACCTCGAGTCGCTGTCGTTCCATTTGAAGAAGGTGGAAGACGGGATGACGTAGGGAGCGTCGGCGTCCCGCCGGCTGGGGCGCGCAAAAGCCGAAGCGATGGCGGCGCCATCACAGCCGCCGCACGTCGAGAGATTCAACACGGGTACCTTTGTGTTCAGGTCGGCGCAAATCTCCCGCGTCGGATGTGCAGCAGTCTCGCTGTGTTACCGTCGGAGGGATTTCCGACACGATGAACGCGAATCACAACCGACTACGAGACTGGCTGCTATATACCGACCGCGATCAACATCACCCCGTTCGTTCGACACTTATCACCACGCATGCTTTCACAGAACTGCACAAGGGATCGCTCACGGAGATCGGCAGTCTGCGCGAGGAGTGGCTCATTCGTAGCGCACTGGTTAGCGCGAAGCGGGTGAAACTCATTCGCCAGCCGGTCGATCCTCACCGATTCGACTTCTCGCCGTCGTGGGATTCCATTCGACGTTTCGATTTTTTGGACCGAATGCCTATGGGCAAGGTGCAGGTCTATCCCTGGATCATGACGCGTACGCATCCTGTTTCCGACAAGCTGGAGATCGAGCTTCGGCCGGACTTTCGCTGGTACCACTTTCTTCCGGCAACGGGTGGAGAGTTTCGTCATCCGCTAGACGACATCGTTGTTGCAACCGTCGGCGTGGACATGCACGATTTCTATAATCCGACGCCTCGCGTGACGGTGCATCCAGACTACCTTCGTGACTATCTCGCGGCTCGCAAGTATGCACTTGTAATTGGTATCGTGGCGGACCGATTTGCGACGCTTCCCGAAGTGACATCGCTGGGGCTTGAGACGATGGAGCAGGAAAAACGCATCGATGACTCAACGGCGATCTGGACCACAATAGCTCAAGAAGCATCCCCGCCTTTTGCGCGATCTTCTCTGTACTGGAGCGCTGTTGTTTTGCCTTATAATCGACCAAGGCCGGAACGCAGCGCGTGGCACTTCTTCGGTAAGCTCCCACCAGACGTATCTGGACCGCCGCCGCAGTTCCTCATTGACGCGCAAGGCACCCGCGCAACCGCCGCCGCCGCAGGCATCAGATATCTCTACTTCAGACGCGAGGTGCTTCGAAAATACCTCGACACACCAGGCTATCGTGTTTATTTCCACATGCGTCACTGGGGCTGCGCGTCTACTCCGCTTGATAAATCTGTGGACGCCGGTGTGAACACGGAAAATCTTGTCACCGCCTTCGCGCCTGATATCGCCGACCTGCCAGTCGCAGAACAGGCCTATTGGGCTTCTTTCAACTGCATTCCGAGCGGCGGCGTTTGCGCCGAGCTATATCTGACGCGAATGCAACTGCAGCCGCCACACTCTCCCTCGTTGCCAGAATTGATACAAGCGGCGGTCTCTGATCTCCGCGACGCATTCAAAGACCGCTTCGGATCGGATCTATACCGCACCAAATACAATGAATTGCCCTCCTATCGCCACCTTTCAGTGGGCCCGGTCACTGAAAACATTCAGGAGTTTCTGGATCTTGCGAAGACGCTTTACAAGATCGTAATTGACGACATGGACGAGAAAATGCTCGTTGCAGCGCTGCCGCCCGACAAGCGGCCGGGAAAAGGCGATCACGTGAAGTCGATCAAATTGATGGAACTCGTGTTGATCGCGCTTGGACATGCGGAGGATGATGCGCGCATTGTTACCGACACGCTTCGCGCGTTGACGGTGCTGCGAAACGTGGAAGCCCACATGCTTTCACCGGTCGATCTTGAAAAAGAGTTCGCTTACTGGGGTGCGTCCGGCATTCCGCCGAGCAGACGTGGCATGTGGCACGTGTGCGTCGATTCGGTTACCGGTGCGATTCATCAGATCGCGCAAATGCTTCGTCGAACGTAGGCCCGGTTCGGTCGCAATCATATGCGTTTCGGCCGTCGGTCGCGCGTCACTTCACAAACGCCGCGTTGCTGCTGGCGAACTCACGCCTTCAACGAAAACGGAGGTAGCGTTCACCAAGCCGTTCGAATGCTTCGCGATCGGCACCGGCCAGGTCGGCATCCAATGATTGAGCAGTGGCAACGAGCCAGGCATCGTTCTCGCCCATACGGCGCGCCGCGCGCCGCTGCAGCAACGCACACCGTTGTGCCTGCGCGAGATGGACACCCTGCAGAACAAAACGCTGCAGCGATGCCAGAGCCGCTGTCTGATCGGCGGCACCCTCCAGAATTTCCTCGACGCTGATGACGGAGACCACCAGCCGGCGTCCGCGCAGCCGGGTCAGCAACCGCCGCGCAGGACCCTCTTGCCCTCTGACAGTTTCGCGTTCGAGAGCGATCAGGAGGGAACTGTCCAGCAACACGGGCCGGCTCAACGCTTCCTCTGCGCCATTCCCAAGCCCTTCCCCTCAGAGGCTCTGATCCACTCGATCAGATCGTCGGCGGTCTCGATTGGTCCGGCCCGATCGATCAGAGCACGAATGACATCGGACTTCGGCATTTTGCCGCGTCGCGCCCAGCGCGCGATCAGCGCGGCCCTTTTCTTGTCCAGCTTGACCGTAATCGTCGGCATGGTAATCCCAGTATATTACCAGCGACGGCGGCGGGACGCCGCCGGTCCAGCCGGCGAGGACGCCGGCGTTCCGAATGCAAGCCGACGCGCAACGCGTGGTGCGGGTGCGCACCATGCGTACACGTGCAACATGCGCTCGGAACGCCGGCGTCCTCGCCGGCTGGACCGGCAGGCGTCCTCGCCTGCCTACTTCACAAACGCATTCGCCGGCACCGTCGTCGCCACCGTGATGTCATCCAGCTTGATGAACTGATTCTTCCCCTTGATCTCGCGCCGCGTCGAGATGTTCAGCCCGCCGAATTTCTGGTAGTCGTGGAAGAGCACGACCTGCGGCTCGTCCTCCGGCTTCGATCCTTCCAGCCTCATGTCCCATTCGTCGACGAGTCCCGTCTTGCGATTCACCCACATCCAATACTGGTCGCCGGGCGTCAGTCCGACATTCGCGAACGACAGCTTCACGAGATCGTAGGCCTGTCCCGCGTCGCTCTTCTTCTCGCCCGCATACTCGCGCGTCACGCCGGGGTCGAAGGTCTTGAATCCCATCAGCAGCCAGTACGTGTCGTTGATGAAGCGGCGATAGCCGAACGTCAGTTGATCTTTCGGGTCCGCGACTTCGACGCCGTCCACCCACGCCTTTCCCTGCTTCGTGTTCGTGTTCATGATCACGAGGAGGTCTTTTCCCTCGCGATTCTTCCCGCTGACGCGGTAGTCGCCAGTGTAGCGGTCCCAGCGCTGCGGAAAAGAGGCCACGACTTTGCCCTCGCGTTCGACATCGAACGTGAATGCGAGATACCGGGCCTTCTCCCACGCCGTGCCCGCGAGGGACCGGATCGCATGTTTCGCGACGTCGTCAGCTTTCGGTGCCGATTGCGCGGAAGCGGCCGCGGCCAGGAACAGAACAGCAGTAATAATGCGTCTCACCGTTCACCTCCGTTAATGTACGCACCACTCTAAACGCGAACATGCACAACGAACGAATCGTCATCACCGGAATTGGCGCTCTCAGCCCGAATGGCATCGGCCGCGAGAATTACTTCGCCGCCGTTGCCGCCGGACGCAGCGGCGTCCGCCCGATCACGCAGTTCGATGCAGCGACACTGCCTTGCCGGATTGCCGGCGAGGTCGATTTTGATCCATCCGAATGGGTCGATCCGAAAAATATCCGTCACGTTGCGCGCGTCGTCCCGATGGCCATCGCCGCGACGGCCGAGGCATTTCGCGACGCGAAGCTCGACCCGGCGAGCGTCGACCTCGAGACGCGCCGCCAGATGGGCGTGATGCTCGGTTCCGGCGGCGGCGCCGTCGAGTTCAGCGAGCGCATGTACGAGCTCTGGTACAAGGGCGCGACGAAGCAGGCCTCGATCTATTCGATCCCGTCCGGCACGATCGGCACGATCGCATCCGAGATCTCGATGGCCTACGACCTTCACGGCTTCTCGCACCTGATCTCGACCGGCTGTACGTCCTCGACGGACGCCCTCGGCTACGCCTATCGCAATCTCAAGCTCGGCGTCTGCGACTACATCATCACCGGCGGCGCCGACGCGACGATCACCGAGGCCGTGATGACCGGCTTCTGCATCATGCGCATCGTCACGAACTCCTGGAACGAGCAGCCCGAAGGCGGCTCGCGCCCCTTCACCCGCAACCGCGACGGCTTCGTCCTCGGCGAGGGCTCCTGGATGTTCGTCATGGAGCGCGAGAGCACCGCCCGTGCGCGCGGCGCGCACATCTACGCCGAGGTGGCGGGATACGGATCGACGTGCGACGCGTACCACCGCGTGCGCATGGACGACTCCGGCGAAGAGCCGGCGCGCGCGATGTCGCTGGCGATGAAGGACGCCGCGATCGATCCGGGCGACGTCGGCTACGTGAACTATCACGGCACGTCGACCGACCTCAACGACCGCATCGAAACGCGCGCGGTGAAACTCGCCTTCGGAAAAGCCGCGACGAAGATCGCCGGCTCGTCCACGAAGTCGATGATCGGACATCCGCAGGGCGCGTGCGGCGCGGCGGGAGTGGCGGCGACGCTGATGGCGTTCCGCGACGACACCCTCCCGCCCACCGTCAACCTCGACGTCCCCGACCCCGAGTGCGACCTCGACTACATCCCCGAGATCGGCCGCCGCGCCCGCATCGACGCGGCGGTGTGCAACACGATCGCCTTCGGCTCGAAGAATTCGGCGCTGGTGTTGAAGCGGGTGTAATAGGACGGATAGGACCGATACGACAGATAGGACCGATAGGACGTCGTATACGTCCTATTGGTCCTATACGTCCTATTTGTCCTATTAGTCCTACGACTCAATCCGGCCGCAACGGGTTGCGATTCCGTGACGATTAAAGCTTCGTGGCACGCCATACGCGCACAACCTGGAAGGCAGAAGGCAGAAGGCAGAAGGCAGAAGTGAGAAGGCTCGGCCAAGGAACCGTGGGCGGTCGTGCTTCTCAATTCTGCCTTCTGCCTTCTGCCTTCTGCCTTCGCAGCCAGTGCACGACGATCCTGTTCGTGCGCCACACGCACCACCCCCACGCACGCGCTCGTCTCTCCCACACCAGCGGTTACACTTCCTACCAATGTGGGCCCCCCACCGCGTCACCGCACACGAGCTGCTCGACGAGCACGATGCGCCGCGCGCGGACATGGAGCGCTCATTGCGCGACCTGCGGCGCTTCAATCGATACGCGGGCGGCCGGCGGGTGTATCGCACGCTGCTGCGCCGCTTCGAGCCGCGCTCGGTGCTCGACGTCGGCGCGGGCACGTGCGAGCTGGTCGAGTCGGCGAGCGCGCCGCTGCGCATCGGACTCGATTTCAAGATCGATCACCTTCTCTACCTGCGCGACGGCTCGCCGGTGCATCGCGTCGTCGGCGACGCGCGGCGCCTGCCGTTCCGCGACGGCGCGGTCGACGTCGTCACCTCCTCCCACTTCTTCCACCACTTCTCGCCGCAGGAAAACGAGTCGATCCTCGGCGAATCGCTTCGCGTCGCGCGCCGCGGCGTCTCCGTCAACGACACGCGCCGCCACTACGCTCCGCTGCTCTTCGTCCAACTGCTCGCGCTCTTCCGCCTCGTCGGACGCATCACGCGCTACGACGCGCCCGCGTCCGTGCGACAGGGCTACACCGTGCCCGAGGCGCGCGAGATCGCGGAGCGAGTGCCGGCGAAACGGCGCGACGTCGTGAGAGTCTGGCCGTTCCGCTTCGGAATCCTCTTGTGGAAGACGTAGCGATCATCGGCGCCGGTCCCGCCGGCTCCACGCTCGCCGCACTCCTCGCAGGACGCGGCATCAGCGTCGCACTCTATGACCGCGATGCGTTCCCGCGCGACAAACTGTGCGGCGAGTTCCTGTCGTACGACGCGCTGCCGGTGCTCGAGCCGTTAGGCGTGGTGGACGAGATCGACAAAGCCGGCGCGCCGCGCATCGAGCGCTGTCGCGTCGTTGGGTCGAAGCGCACCTACGAATTCGCGTTCCCGCACGCCGCTCGCGGCGTATCGCGGTTTTATCTCGACGATTTGCTGCATCGCGTTGCCCAGCAGCGCGGCGCGCGCGCGATGGTGAACACCGTGAACGAATTACCCGAGGCGAAGGTCATCGTCGGCGCGTGGGGACGCTGGGGACGTTTCGATCAGCAGCTCGGACGCAAATTCGTCCGCGATCGCTCGCATCGCAACTTCGGTTTCAAACGGCACTACCGTCGAGTGGAGGACAGACAATCTTGTCTGTCCGGGACAGGCAGGATTGCCTGTCCTCCACCTTCGAACGTCATCGACCTCCACTCCTTCAAACGCGGCTACCTCGGCGTCAACGCTGTCGAAGGCGGCATCACGAACATCTGCGGCCTCGTGCACGCGAGCCGACTCGCGCATCACAAGGGAAAGTGGGACGCGTTCATCGAGACCATTCGCGCCGAGGAGCCGCGGCTCGAGGAGTTGTACGCGCGGCACGAGCCCGCGCAGGACGGCTATCTCTCCTCGGAGCCGGTGATCTTTCGCGCCCGCTCCGCGGTCGAAGGCGGCGTGTTCATGATCGGCGACGCGTCCGGCGTCATCGATCCGCTGACCGGCAACGGGATGGCGATGGCCATCCAGTCCGCGTTGCTCCTCGCGCCGCACATCGTGCGCCTCCTCGAACAACACGCGGGTCGAAACGAGATCGAAAACGAATACCGACGCGCACATCGCAAAATGTTTCTCGCGCGCATCGCCTGGAGCCGCCGCGTCGCTTCGCTCCTCTCGCGCCCGCGCCTCCTCGACACCGCGCTGACGACGACGAGCTCCCCGCGCATCGGCGAGCTGCTGCTCCGCCACACCCGCGCCTCGCGCGACGAAATCGCGCGATTGGCGGACGCGTGGTTTTAGCTTTGTGGAGTGGTGCGCGCCTCCGGCGCGCTTTTGGGGGACGGAAGGCGCGCCGGAGGCGCGCACCACTCCACGCGACACAATTCTCTCGTCTAAAGCGGCAGCGTTAGCTGCCGCAGTCCAAAGCCCGCGCCCGCGCCCGGGGTGGGGGCGAGCGAAGCGACCCACTTCCCCGTGCTAGAGTTTTCAGGTTCGAAATGGACGAGATCCTCCTTCCGCTGTTCCCGCTGCCGAACCTCGTCTTCTTTCCGCACACGAGGCTTCCGCTGCACGTGTTCGAGCCGCGCTACCGGCAGCTGATGAAGGACGTCCTCGAGACCGACTCGAAGTTCGGCATCGTGCTGCTGCAGCCGGGATGGGAGTCGGAGTACTTCGGCACGCCGCCGGTCTTCAGCTGCGGCACGCTCGGCACGATCGAGCAGGCGGTCGCGCTCGAAGACGGCCACTACAACATCATCGTGCGCGGCGACGTGCGATTCAAGATCCTCGACGAAGTCTCGCGCGTGCCGTACCGCACCGCGCGCATCGTCGCGCACCCCGAGGTCCAGCGCGAAGCGGAACAGTCGTACGCGCAGCGCGAATGGCTCGCTGATTTATCGCGGCAGTATCTCGAATACCTTCCCGATCAAACGGACGTGCCGGAGATCGACACCGTGAACCTCGACGCGCTGACCAACGCGCTCATCATGTCGCTCAACCTGGACGTCGAAGAGAAACAGAAACTCCTCGAGCTCGACAACGTCGTCGCCCGCGCGGAAGAGGTCGGGACCGAGCTGACGAATCGGATCGAGAGCCTGCAGTTTCTCGCGCCGTACCGAAGGCCGGCCGATCCTTCCCACAATTAAGGCGCACAGCGCTGCGCGCGCGTCGGCGTCGCGACCTGGTTCGTCCCGCAGCAGCTACCCTTCGTACCTCCGCAGCCGGGCTTCGTACCATTGGGCCTTCCGGCGGCTGCAAGCGTCTCCTACATTGTTAGACGAAAGGAGATTCGAATGCGTTCCAAGCTTCGCATCATCATCGCTTCTGTCTTCATGCTTCTCGTCGTCTCCGCTCACCCGCTCCTGGCCGCCTGTGAGGGCGGTTACAGCGTTCCTCAGGAATGGGACTCCACCTTCCGTTACTACAACTCGTTACAACAGATGGTGGGATACGAGAGATATCTCTGCGGCGGCGGTTACGTCGCCCACGGCACGCTCCACGGCACGTGGATGGAGGAGACGGACATCGACTGCTGCACCGGTCAGACACAGCATCAGTATTTCTATTTCTGCAACGGCGACTGGTGGGAAGTGGATAACCTCGGCGATATCAATTGCGAGTAACTACGTTCCGCTCCGCGGATCGAGCGCGTCGCGGAAGCGCTCGCCGATCACGTTGAACGCTGCAACGGTTGTGAAAATCGCGAGGCCGGGGAAGAGGATCAGCCACCAGGAGCGCTCCATCTGGCTTCGCGATCGTTGAGGATGCTGCCCCAGCGCGCCTCTGCGCCTATCCCTTCGGCTTCTCGAACTGCGCGTCGTCCACCTCCGCCCCCAGCTTCACCGACGTGTACTGCCGCGTCGCGCTGAGCCATGGATCGACGAGGGACACGCGGATCCGGAACGGAAACTTCACGCCGCCCGCATCGCGATAATCCTCGAAATCCGTTTGCTGTGGAACCGTTCCGACCGGCGTCGGCGTGAGCGTCACTGCGCGAACGAGCAGTCCTGAATCGACGTCGAAGTAGAAGTGGCGCGTGCCGCGCTCGACGACCCACACCTCGCGATCGCCGATCTTCTCCTTCGCCACCGTACGCGCGTAATCGCCGATGTCGGACGGCAGGACGACCGCGTACGCCGATGCGAGCGCGCGGACGAGGTCCACTTCGCGCGGCGCCATGACTCCGCTTTCCTTCTCGTTGCGCCACCATCCGCTCTCGCCGTTGAACGCCTGCTCACGTTCCGCCGCGTTGATGTGGATCTTCGCGCCCTTCTCCACGAGATCGAACGGCGTCACTTTTTGATCGAAGGCCGTTCGCTCCCCTTTCGTCACGCGCGGCGTTTTCAACAGCGCAGCGTCGCCCAGCACGGCCGCGTACTTCTTCACGAGCTCCTTCGCGTCGGCGAGCTGCGGCTTCTCCGGACGCGGCGTCGGAAACTTCGGCGCCGTCTGCGGCAGCGTGACCAGATTGACCGGCGTCACCGACCCGCGGTGACAGGTGAAGCACGAGACGACCTCGTGGCCGGCGAACGTCGCACGATTGATGTCCGCCACCATGCGGATCATCTCGCGCGCGCGGTCCTTCCGCGGGTTCTCATCGCTCGCGAAATCCCACTGCCCTTTGATCACGTGGCAGTAATCGCAGTGCACGCCGAGGGAGGCGCGCATCATGTTCATGGTGCGCTGCATCTCCAGTTCCGACAGGCCGGTCAACAACTTGACGTTCTTCAGTTCGGCGGACGCGGAGAAGGCGAAGGCGAGGACGACGATCAGCTTGCGCATGACGGAACCGTAGCGAACGCGCCGCGTGCCAAGGCGCGGACGCGGTCAGCGAAATGTCAGGAACGTGTCAGGAGCGTTGCGCGCGCGCGGCCGGTTGATCGATGCTTCCGATGATGACGCGTCTTCCGCTCGTGATCGTGCTGCTCGTCGCGACCCTCGGCGTCTCGGCGTGGATGGCCGTGCGCGCGCAGTACGCCGCGCGCGAGCATCAACGGACGGCGGAAGCCGTCGTGCGCGACTGGACGCGCGTCGCCGGCGACGAGCTGCTGCGCCGCACCGACATCCAGGCCGCGCTCTACGGCACGTACACCATGCTTCGCGCCATGAGCATGTCGAAGTCTCTCGAGACTCCGCGGTCACTGATGAATGCCGCGAAGTCGGACGAGCAGAAACGCAACGCGCGCGTCGTGCTCACGACGTTCCGCTACGAGAACCACGTGTTGCGAGCGAGCGGCGAACTGCCGCCGCTGCAACCAACGCTCGATGCGCTGCTTGCGCATCCGCCGTCGATGGCGGATCAGAAGCCGTTCTACATCGGCGATCGCGTCTTCGCCTACACGATCACGAACGGCACGATCGATGGCTTCGAAGTGAATCGCCTCGCCTTCGCGCCGTTCTTCGAGCTGTCGGTTCAAGTCCGCCCGCTGCTTCCGCGATCGCTGGCGAACGGAAAAATCACGAACGACAAAGTGCGCGCGCGCGCCGTCGATCCGCGAGGACGCGTGCTCTTCACCACGGGCGGTCCTGTCGCCTCCTATGTCGCCGTCCGCGTTCCCGGCGATCGCGAAGGCCTGATGCGCGGCGTCTTCGTCGACGCGTCGCTCGCACCCGATACCACCAACCTCATCGTCGCCGGCGGCATCCCGCGCACGCTGCCGATCTACATCGTGCTCCTCGCCATCAGCGGCGCGCTGCTCATCGCCGCGATCCTGCAACTCGGCCGCGAGCGCGCGCTCGCGCGCATGCGCTCCGATTTCGTCGCCGGCGTCTCGCACGAACTGCGCACTCCGCTCACCCAGATCCGCATGTTCGCGGAGACGCTGCTGCTCGATCGCATCCGCTCCGACGAAGAGCGCAAGCGCTCTCTCGGCATCATCGATCAGGAGTCCCGCCGCCTCGGCAATCTCGTCGAGAACGTCCTGCAGTTCTCGCGCGGCGAGCGCGGCAAACTGCGCATCGCGCCGCGGCGCGTCGACGCGGGACCGATCGTGCGTGAAGCCGTCGAGTCGTTTCTTCCGCTCGCAACGTCGCGCGGAATGCGCGTCGTCACGAACATCGAAGACGGTGCCGTCGCGGATCTCGATCGCGACGCAATCCGGCAGGTCGTCCTCAATCTGCTCGACAACGCGGCGAAGTACGGACCGGACGGGCAGACGATTCGCGTGACTGTTGTAGGTGCCGCTGCCCTCAGCGGCACCGCGACCGCTGAGCGCAGCGGTCGCCACAAAGGCGTGCGCATCGTCGTCGAAGACGAAGGTCCCGGCATTCCCGCGCATCAGCGCAAGCGCATCTGGCGGCGCTACGCGCGACTGCCGCGCGAGCGCGAGCGCGCGATCGCCGGCGCGGGCATCGGACTCGCCGTCGTGCGCGATCTCGTGCGGCTGCACGCCGGACGCGCCTGGTGCGAGAGTGCATCCGAGAATGCCGAAGGCCGCGGCGCGCGGTTCATCGTCGAGGTGGATTCGGGTGCAGTTCCTCGGTTGCTCGGTTCCGCGGTACCTCGGAGGTCGGGGGCAACCGAGCAACCGCGCAACCGCGCAACTGAGGAACCTCGTCCATGACGCGCGTGCTCATCGTCGAAGACAATCGCGACCTCGCGTACGGACTGCGCAACAACCTGGAGATCGAAGGCTACGACGTCGACGTCGCGGGCGACGGCGCGGAGGGACTCGGCCGCGCGAAGGCGACGCGGCCCGACCTCGTCGTGCTCGATCTCATGCTGCCGAAGATGGACGGCTTCCGCGTGCTGCGCGCATTGCGCGACGACGGCCTGACGATGCCGGTGCTCGTCCTCACCGCGCGCGGCGAAGAGTCGGACAAAGTGCGCGGCCTCAAGCTCGGCGCGGACGACTACCTCACGAAACCGTTCGGCCTCCTCGAGCTGCTCGCGCGCGTCGAAGCGCTGTTGCGCCGCGCCGGGCCGCGTGCCGCCGCGGAAACCATCGGCGAGCTCGAGATCGATCGCTCGACGCGCAGCGTCATGCGTTCCGGCAGCGCGGTCGAGCTCGCGCCGAAAGAGTACGACCTCCTCATCGCGCTCGCCGACCGCAACGGCGCCGTCGTGTCACGGCTCGAATTGATGCGCCAGGTGTGGGGCTACTCCGACGCCGTCATCACGCGCACGATCGACACGCACGTCGCCGAACTGCGCCGCAAACTCGAGCGCGACCCCGCGCAGCCGCGGCACATTCTCACCGTGCGCAAAGTGGGATATCGGCTCAAGCGGTAGGCTTAGAGGCTCAATGGCTCAATGGCTCATAGGCTCATAGCTATGAGCCCATGCGCCTAGGAGCCTAGGCGCCTGGGAACCTCGGCGCCTGCCTCTCTGAAGATCGTGTCGTGCGCCTCCGACCGCTCCGCCTCCGGCCGCCCCGCCGTGTAGTAGTAGAGCGACACCGACTTGCGCGTCACGCCCGGCGGCGACGCCAGCGGATGCGGATGTCCGTGAAACGACGTGTCGGTCGTCGAGAAAATCACCGTGCGATTGAAGAGCGGCGCGATTCGCTGCCGGCACTCCGTGACATCGCGATTCCACAGCTCGAGCTGCCCGCCCCACTCGTCGCGCCAGTTCTTGTTGATGTAGATCAGCATGTTCAAACGCCGATCGATCTTCAGCTTCGGATGGACGTTGAAGTCGGCGTGAACCTTCAGGAATCCCCCGGGCTCGATCTGATGCAGACCGCCGCCGCCGAAATAGGGATCGGGAATCAACCCGTCGATGCCGGTCAGTTTCTCGAGATATAGCAGCATCTCGAACCCGTTCATCGCGTCGAGAAACGAGCGCGTGAACGGCGAGACGATGCTGAACTCGTGAAAGTAGCCGAGCTTCTTCTCCGTGTCGGAGTCGAAGCGGTTCCAGCGCATCTCGTCCGGCGTCGGGAACTCCGCGACGATGCGCTCCAGCACGTCGTCGTCGAACAGATTGTCGAGCGCGATGTGCGGAAACGGATCGGCCGACGCGTAGCGCTCACGCAATGCAAGCGGATCGTGATGCAGCGCCACCGGAGCCATGCGCGCGCCATCATAGAATGCGCCGCGCGCATGTCGCTTCCCTACCGCGAGTTCTATTACCCGCTCAACGTCTTCATGCACATCCTCACGCATGAAGAGGGGCGCGTGCTCTATCTCCACTACGGCCTCTTCACGCAGCCGGACGAGTCGATCGAGTCGGCGCAGGAGCGCTCGACCGAGCTTCTGACCCAGCGCCTTCCTCCGCCCCCCGCGAAGATCCTCGACGTCGGCGCCGGCCTCGGCACCACGCTCTCCCGGCTCTCCGCGCGCGGCTACGACATCCTCGGCATCACCCCCGACGAAAAACAAATCGCGATGATCGGTCGCCCCGACGTCCAGTGCATCCGCTTCGAGGACCTTCCGCCGCAACCGTTCGAAGCGATCTATTTTCAGGAGTCGTCGCAGTACATCCCGCCCGACCCACTCTTCTCGCAGGCGCGCGCGATGACGAATCACGTGATCGTCCTCGACGAATTCTCCTTGCGCGCCGGCGGCACGCTCCATTCATTCGACGCGTTTCTCGACGCAGCGCAGCGTCACGATTTTCGACTGACCGAGGAAGTCGATCTGTCGCGCCAGGCCGCGCCGACGATCGATTACTTCAACACACGCCTCGAGCGTTACCGCGAGCCGCTCACCCGCGACCTCGGCATCACGAACGAACAGGTCGACGATCTGATCGAAAGCGGCATTCGCTATCGCGATCTCTATCGCGATGGCACCTACGGCTATCGGTTGCTGCAGTTCAATCTCTAGCTTAGCTAGTTTATCCCGCGCGTAGACGCGGGATCTCCGGGTGCACGAACGCGAATCGCGCAACGGAGCGAGCAGTCGCAGTGCACGCAGAGATCCCGCGTCTACGCGCGGGATAAACTGAAAAACTGTGAAAACTCACCTCGTCCAATTCAAACGCGGCTGACGCTTGAAATCCAGCGCCAGCTCCGGCGAGTACGTCGTCCACCCCTGAGGTGAGTCGTAGCGGATGCGCAACGTGATGCCGGTGAGGTCGGGCATGCGGAAGCCGTCGACGCGCGGGACGTCGAACGCCTGCACGCCGTTCGCGATCAGGACGCGGTACTTGCCGTCCGTGTACGGCCCGAATTTCCAGAACAGCGCCGCGTCGCGATATTCGAACGACGCCGACAGCGGCGCGTTCTGACGAATCGAGCCACAGTACTTTTTCGCGATCGACGGCAGCGCGCTCGTGATTTCGACGATGGCTCGTCGCGACGGATCGAACTCCCACGCGCGCTTCGGCATCGCGCCGCTGCACAAAAAGTAGTCATCGTAAAACCACATCGCACCGTACGGCTTGCGATAGCGCATCGTCTTCAACCAGTTCAACTCCCCCATCGCCGCGGGCGGCACGATCGGCCGCCGCAGAAACGTGTCCGGTGGCATGTCGAAGAAAAACCGCGCCTCGTCCGACATCCGCTGCGTGCGCCCGAACTCGTATCCCCACTCCTGCCGGTTCGCGGCGAGCATGAGGAGCGGGACGGCGACAAGCAGCACAAGGCCCCATTCCCGAGCCCGAGCCCGCGCCCGCTTCCGCGCCCGGGGCGGGGGAAACGTAGTCGCTTCGCTCGCACACCCCGGGCTCGGAAGCGGGCTCGGGCTCGGGCGCGGGACCGAGTCGGAGGCACGCCCCACTCCGGCAACAAACGCAACGGACCAGCAGAGCCACGGCATCAGCGCATAACGCCGCTGCATTTCCTTCGACACCGGAAGAATCGGACCGACGGAAAGTGCGAGCGCGACAACGAACAACAGCGCACCGCGTTTGCCGATGAAGAAAATGCCGATGAGCATGACGACGATGAGCGTGACCCCGATCGCGACGTTCGCGCCCGCGCAAGCGAGCACGATCTTCTTCGGCAGCGAAGCGATCAGCGGAAGCCATTCGCTGCGATCGATCGCCCAGCCGTAGCCGCCGAGAATCGTGCCGATGACAGCGCGGCGCCAGACAAAATAGAGGAGAAGCGAGAGCACATGCGGCGCGGCATAACGCGCGCGAGACCGCAGATTGCGCTCCGGCAAGGCGAGAAAGAGAAACGGCAGCGGGATGACGGTTTCCTTCGCGAGGATCGCGACGAAATACAGCGCGGCGGACACCCAGTGGAGCGGCGGCCGCCTCGGCCGCCGCAGCGCCGCGACATACGCGATCGTCGCCAGCGATCCGAACAAAATCCCCAGAAAATAGTGAATCCCCGAGATCTCGGTGATCAAACTGACCACCGGCACCGAGGCCGCGTACAACAGCGCGGCGACGCCTGAACGTGCCGGCGAAAGCCACAGCCGCAGCGCCGCGTAGAACGCGATCGCGGAGAGCGCGAACACGGCGAGGTGCACGACGAACCAGCGCGCGGGCTCGAGTCCGAACAGCGCCATGTCCGACTCGTACACCGCCATCACCAGCGGCGTGAACAGCTTCTGCGGCCACACCGACGCGTTGAAAAACTCGTCGCCGAGCGTGTGATCGATCGCGATGTGCACGAGATACACATCGTCATACGTCCACCAGAGGCGAACGACCTTCCGGTAAAGCAGGAAACAGAGCGCGGAGAGCAGAACGCAGAGCGCAACGTCGCGCAACCACGCGCGGCGCGAGACCGCCATCCGCCATCCGCCATCCGCCATCAAGGCCGCGAAATGTACACGAGATCCTGCGAGAACTGGCGGATCTCGCCCGGCGCGCCCATGGCCGCCGCGAGCGCCTCCGGCGTCTCGAAAAACTGCAGATGCAGATCGAACGTGTAGCGCAATCGCTTCTGCCGCGGCACGATCACGATCAACTGCTTGCGCGCGACGCGCCGCAGCTCCGCGACCGCGCGCGGAAGATCGCGCGTGTGCTCGAGCGTGTGAAAGCACGTGACGACGTCGAACGACTTGTCGGAAAACGGCAGGCGCTCCGCGAGCGCGATGACGTCGCCGCCGAGGAGATCACAACCGACGCCGCGGCCAACTTTGTTCAGGAAAAAGCGGCGGCCGCATCCGACGTCGAGCAGCGTCCCCTCCTCGAGTCGCGAGATCGCGAACGCCATCGCCTCGGCATTCGTGTCCGTCGCGCGATCGTCCGCGAGCGTCTTCACGTTGCGATAGACCTCGCAAAACTCCGCGTTGCTCATCGACGGCGCGAGCGACTTGAAGTCCATCGCCGTCCGCACGTGGCGCCCTTTGAACCAGACGAAAAACAGCGGCCGGTTGAACCAGCGCGCGTCACGAATGAAGCGCGGCAGCGCGTCGATCACCGCGCGAATCCGATTCGTGATGCTCGTTTTCACCGCGAATATTTTCCGCGCAATCCGTTCCACTTCACGCGCAGGAGCGCGAGCGGGTCGGTCACGAGACACCGCAGCACGCGAATGCGCGACGACCGCACCTCGGGCATCGGCGGCACCGGCACCTGCGCGATGCGCATCCCGTTCTTCACCGCGATGTAGAGGTACTCGATGTCATACATCCCGCCGTCGACGGTCTGCAATGTCGCGAGTCTTCTCGCCGCGTCGCGCCGGAACGCCTTGAACCCGCACTGCGTGTCGAAGAAACGCGCCGACTGAAACACGAAGACGCGTTGCGCGACGAAGAGCCCGACTGACAGAATCAAACGCGCGACATTGCGGTACTGCAGGCGCTCGCGACGCTCCGCCATCGCCACGTCGTTGCCCGCGTCGATCAAGCTGGTGAACGCCGGAATCAGCGCAAGCGTCACATCATCGACATCCGCGTCGAGATGGAAGACGACTTCGCCTTCTGATGCGAGAATGCCGAGGCGGACGGCATCGCCGATGCCGCGCTTTGCGCCGCGGATCACACGCGCGTTGGACACCTGCGGCAACACGTCGCTGTCGTCGACGAAGATGATCTCGGAGCTCGGCGGCAGCACGCGCGAAAGGCGCTCGGCCAACGCATCGAGCAAAGGCTCGTTGTACGAAGGCACGACGATCGACACCTTCGTCATGCCTTCTGCTTTCTGCTCTCTGCTTTCTGCTTTTCGTTCATCGCGTGCGCGCGAACACGCAGCTCCGGCACATGAAATCGGCCGGCGCCTCTTCGATGCCGTACACCCAGCGGCGCATCTTCGCCAGCTCGTCGCTGCGCAGCACGTCGTCGATCGACTGCTTCGTCAGATCGCCGACGACGTACTTCTCGTCGTAGTCCTCGCAACAAAGCACGCACGTGCCGTGCGGCGTGATGTGCAGATGCTGCAGCGGACGCGAGCCGACGTTGTCGCAGCCCGCGAGCGGCCGCCCGTGCGTCGCGGCCTTGAGGCCGACGTCGAGCCATCCCGCGCGATCCATCACCACGTGCTGCTCGACTTCGAAGCGGCTGCCGGCGTAGCGGTCGCGAATCTCTTTGAAGTCGCGCGCGTGCGCGGCGTCGCCGGTGCCGAGGACGACGATCTTCATTTGATCGGCGAGAGGGCGGTCCTTCATGTAGTCGACGTGGCGCAGCACGATGCGCAGATGGTCCGCGCCGCGCGTCTCGCGATAGCGCTGCTCATCGAGCGTCGAGAGATTGATGCACAAATACCGCAGCGGTCCCGCCTCGATCAGCGCCTCGGTCTTCATCGGCGTGAATCCCGACCCGTTGCTCAGCACCGCCACCGGAAGGCCGGCCGCGAACAGCGTGCGGCAATGCTCGACGAACCGCCGCTCCACGCTCGGCTCGTTGTAGCTCTGCAGGAACACGCTCTCCAGCGTGTCGCGATAGCCCATCAGCTCGCCGACGATGTGCTCGAAGAGCGAGTCCGGCATCGCGTAGTCCTCGCGCGGATCGATCGACACGGGACAGAAATAGCAGCGCTGATTGCACGTCGTCGCCGTCTCCAGCGAGACGATTTTCAGTCGATGGCGCCGCGACCAATCGTCGCCGTTGCGCACCAGCCATCCGTCGCGAACGAGCGACTCATCCGCCTCCCCGCCTTGTTCGAACGCGCGAAAACGCTCGTACCCCCCATCGCCCGGCACGAGCGCGCGATCCGTCAGCGGATCGTAAACGCGCGCGGCATCGATGTGCAGGAAAGGGTTGGGCCTGAACATTTCGTTGCGCCTCGGAACCCGGAACTCGTTTCGTATGTTTCCGGTGAACGCAGAACGCAGAACGAAGAACGAAGAACGAAGAACGAAGAACGAAGAACTTTCTATCTCTAAATTCTGCGTTCTGCGTTCTGCGTTCACTCGTTCTAAGATTCGCCCCCGTGTCCATCGCCATCCTCTATCCGCGATTCGGCCATCCCGCGGTCGAAGAGCGCTACGCGAGCTGGCAGACGCAAATGCTGCTGCGCGGGGGCGAAGAGCATTCCCGCATGCTCTTCTACGACGCCGACGAGAGCGCGCGCGACATCGTTGCGGACGTCGACGAAGAACACGTGCTCGTTGTTACGGACCCGCTCGTCCTTCCGTCGAAGCGAATCGGCGTGCGCCTGCGCGACGTGCTCGCGCGCGGCGGCTCGATCGCCGCGCTGCCGGTCTCGAATGAATCCGCTGTGCCCGAACAACAACGCCCACCGCTCGTGCCGTATCTCACCTTGCGCGAGTTGCAGTCGTCGATCGAACAGCAAGCCGCGCTGCCGGAGTCGATCACGCGCGTGAAGTGGCAACACGCCGATCCCGCGATGTTCCTCGCGCGGACGGAAACACTCGACGCGATCGATCGTCCGCTGCGCGATGCGCTCCGCGGCGCCGACGTCGCGATCTCCGGCAGCGACTACGTCCATCGCTGGTCCTCGCTCCGCGGACAAACGCGCCATGACCTGCTCGACCTCATCGGCACCGACGCAAAATCGATCCTCGAATTCGGCTGCGGCGAAGCTCCCCTCGGATTGGAGCTGAAGAAACGCCAGCGCTGCCGCATCGTCGGTATCGAGCTCGATCCCGCCGCCGTCGCGATCGCGAAGAAGCGCATCGACGACGTCTACTGCGGCGACGTCCGCGAGATCGTGTCGATCCTCGAAGAGCGATTCGACTGGATCGTCGGCGGCGACATCGTCGAGCACCTCGATGAGCCGTGGTCCTTCCTCGCCGAGCTGCGCCGCGTCAGCGCGCCCGGCGGACACCTGCTCCTCAGCATCCCCAACATCGCCAATGCATCCGTCGTCGCCGATCTGCTGCACGGCCGCTTCGACTACGTCTACATGGGCCTGACCTGCGTCGGCCACCTGCGCTTTTTCACGAGACAATCCCTCGAAGACATGCTCACCATCGCCGGCTGGATGGTCGAGTCCATCACCCCTCAAAACCTCGGCCTGACAACATCGGGCCAGCAGCTTCTGACAAGCCTCGACCGCGCCGGCTACGAATCGTCAAAGGAGGATCTGGTGCCGACCGGCTATTACGTCACCGCGACAAACCCAGGCTCATAGGCTCATAGGCTCACAGGCTCATAGCCCTCCTGTGCGCCTATGCGCCTATGAGCCTATGAGCCTATGAGCCTAAGGATGGCCTATCTCCTCGAAGACACCGACCAGTCCGGCGGCGTCCGTGTACAGCTCGCACAAGCGGACGCGCTCATTGCGCGCGGCCATCGCGTGCGCATCGTCACCAAGGGACTCCCCCTCACCTGGCGCAGCTCACGAGCCGAATGGATTTACGTCGACGATCTCCGCCACTACGACGCCGGCGACGACGACTTCGTCATCGGCGGCTTCTGGCTCACAGTGCCGATCGCCTACGAGCTCGCCGGCGACCGCGCCATTCATTTATGCCAGGGCTACGAAGGCGCATTCTCCGCCTACCAGCCGATCAAAGACCAGATCGACGCCGCCTACAACCTCCCCATCCCCAAACTCGTCGTCTCCAAATCATTGATCCCCGTCTGCGAACAATTCGGCGGTGAAGTCCTCTACATCGGCCAAATCGTCGAAGACGAGTTCTATCGCGTCATCACCCCGCGCGAGCACGAGCCATTACGCGTGCTCGTATCGGGACAAGCACAAGCCGACCTCAAAGGAATCGACGACGCCTACGGTGCCGTCGCCCACGCACGATGGTTCCACCAGAAACTCGACCTCATCCGCGTCTCCCCCTGGGCCCCTTCCCGCGAAGAGCCGCTCGAAGCCGTGCAGGAATTCCACGTCGCCCTCAGTACCACCGAAATGACCCGCCTCATGCACTCCTGCGACCTCTTGATCGCGCCGAACCACGCCGTAGAAGGCTTCGGCCTCCCCGCCGCCGAAGCGATGGCCGCGGGCATCCCCACGCTATTGACCTCGATCCCTTCTTACTTGTCGTTCGACGAAACCCGCGACTACGCCCTCTTCGCCCCCGAACAAAACGCCATCGAATTAGGCGAACGCCTCATCGAGTTGTTAGGCGATTTCGCGCTGCGCGAGCGCCTGCGCGCGCGCGGGCGGGAGGTGGCGGAGCAGTGGCGGGTGGAGCGGGTGGCGGAGAGGATGGAGGGATTTCTTCAATCGCGCGATACACGACCAGCTACGCGAACGTAGGTCAGGTGCGCAGTCGGTTTCAATCGAAGCGTCAGGTTCCCTGAGACATCGGAGACCCGGACGTTCCCGTTCTTATCGAGCAGATCCACATCTCCCGCGATCTGGTGGATCTCGACATTACCCGAAGCAACCGCAGCGCGCACTCGCGCAACGCCGCTGACCACGAGATCGCCGCCAGTGTCGCCTATTTCGACGGAAACACTCGCCGGCACAATCACTGTGAAATCGAGGCGAGGTGCAGCCTCGAGGAATGTTTTCTGTTCCCGCGGGACCGTGGCTTTGATGGTGACGACGTCTCCCGCCCGCGTCGCCTTGAGCAGCATGGCGACCAGCAAATGCTCGATCGGCGCACACGCGCGCCCCTCGGCGCGAATTTCGGTCGCGTCCGAACGTCCCTCGACGTGCAGAAAACCCGCGCCCCCATAAATGACCACGCGCGACACTCCGCGCGAAGGCACCGCCGCAACACGGTCCGCGAATTCCTGGCAATCATCGCCGAACATGGAACTGGTGATGGTCATTACAGCAATGACGACCCATGAACTACGCATACCCAACCTCCGGCGTCAACGCAATCTGACTGCGCATGAACGAACCGCTGCCGCGCGCAATCTGCCGCTCGCGCTCATCGAACAACTCCGCATCCGCCAGAAACAACTGCCGCGATCGATGCACGACCGACGCTCGCGCGCGCATCACCCCTTCAGAGATCGGCCGCGTGAGATAGAGATTGAAGCTCACAGTCAGCACAAAGACGTCAGGCACGAGCGAATTGACCGCGAAGAATGCCGCGTCATCGAGTGCCTTGAAATAAACCGAGCCGTGGACCGCAGCCGCGGCGTGAAAAAACTCCGGACGGACCGGAATCGTCAGCTCCGCGGTCCCGTCACCGACTTCGAGAACGGGCCGGTAGAACTGATTGATCGGCGCGCCGTGATACATCCGCTCCAGCTTTCGGAAGTGCTCGTCGCTCACAGTGCAATCCTACGCGATTCCCCGGGACCGCTCGGGTGTATCGTGTCGGCGATGCGCGAGGAGGACATTGCCCTTATCCGGAAGTTCGGCGATTGGATAGCGAGGGATCGCGGTGAAGACAATGCATTGGCGGGCCAGATCCTTGCTCTCCCTGCGAGCTCCCGCGATGCGTGGCTTGCTCAGCATCCGGAAGCGCAGACGATCGAGGTGCTGGAAGCGTTGCTCCACGCGGCCTCCGACCCGATCTCCGTCACAGAGCTCGTACTGAAGCACGTGGCGACGGTGCGCGTTCCGGATGAGTTGGACTTCGCCAGAGATGCCGTCGCCGATCACGCACGGCACCTTCGCGCCGAGGCGTTGGCGGAAGCGGGTGCACAGCCGGAGAAAGCATCGCCACCGCTGGTGAGATCGGGTGGCTCAAAAGGCGACATCGCGCGCGCCATGGAACTGATCGAGAAGTTCGGCTTGCAGCGGCTTCTCCACCCAAAACGCTGAACTCGATCGGACGAGCTGCGCCCCGAAGCGACTCTTCCTCGCCCGTGCAAAGCGGCTCCGAGGGGTGCGATACTCTCTTCGCCCCCGTTCAGTCGAACACGAGAGAGATCAACACTGTGCTCAGGCGCGTGAAGACGTTCAACGCCTTCTATGAATCCCTGTCGGCTCTCGACCGGTCGCCGGAGACGACCGAGACCGGCGCGGTGCTCCTTCTTCGAGTCGTGAACCGGCCCGAAAGCGTGCCGCCGGTACCGGGGTTCCGCATCCGTGTCATGAGAACGGCGTCTCATGGCGCCTTTCCGGCACTGCGCGTTCTCTACGCGGTCGACGACACGACGATCTCGCTGATGTGCATCGAGCAATACGACGAGCTGGCGGATTGACGGTGCACGCCCGGCTCACGCCGTCGCCGGGAACTCCGCATCGGGATTCTCGCGCAGAGCGCTGATGAACTGCCGGACGTTGTCCACCGTCTCGGCAGATGCACGCCGCGCGGTGATCGCTTCGCTCAGATACGCAACTGCCGTGATGGCTCGAGCGTCGAGCTCCGCGGCGGTGAACTGGCGAACGATCTCGCCTGCCAGCGTCTCCGCATCCGATGACGCACCGCGCGCAAGATACGCTTCGACCATCTCCAACCCGCAGAGACCGGCCTCCTCCACCATTTCGTGCTGCAGGAACTCCTCGCGCACCGACCGCAGGTAGGCAGTGCCTCGTTCGAAGTCTCCCTTTCGCACGAGGATTCGGCCGCGCGCGAGGTCCGACCGCGCGACGCGGAGCGGCTGGCCGAGTCTCGCGAACAACGTCGCCGCCTGATCGAGATGCACGGTGGCGAGTGCGTAATTGCCCGACTCGGTCGCCGAATGTCCGATGTTGTTGTGCAGGACGCCGAGGGAACCGAGATCGTTCAGCGCCTCGGCCAACGGCAACAGCTCCTCGCAGACGGCGATCGCGTCTTCGTACTTGTGGACTCGATGAAGGAACGTCCCCTCGGAGATGCCGCACGCAAGCTGCCGGCTCCTGTCGCCGTGGCGTTCGTAAATCTTCTTCGCGCCCGCAATGAACGGAGCTGATTCTTCCGTACGATTGGTTTCTTGCAGCGTCATGGCCCGCGCGAGCCACACCCCGGCTCGATCATGATCGAGCCGCGGAAACGGTTCGAGAATCGACTCCGCGCGGTCGAGGCAGTCGAGCGCATCGCGATAACGTGCAACGTGGCGCAACACCACCCCGCGATCCTTCCACGCCAGCGCACGAAGTTCTGCGCGCACGGCCTCGGGATACCGATCGGCGGGCGACCGGTCGGCAATCGTCGTCGCCAGCTCAGCGAGCACGATCGACTCGCCCGGTGCGCGTTCCATGCGCGCCACGATCTCGCGGCTCAACTCCGCCAATGCACCCGGCCCCTCGAATTCGGGCCGGTCCACGAGACCGAGCCAATTCGCAGCTTCCGTCTCTGCCAGCAGACGCTTGCTTCGACTCGGCTCCGGCCGCACCGCCTCCGCCTCGCGCTCGACCTCCTGCAACTCCGTGAAAGCGGCGGGCTCGGTACGAAAGATGGCAGCCGACATCTCATATGCCCGCAAAGCCTCGCCGGCGTCGCCGGCCATTCGCAACGCCGCGGCTCGCGTTCGCCACGTATCGGCATGAAGGACCGTCGACGCCCTCGCCTCTTCCGCGGGCGACCCTACAGTGTTGACGTGATGCAGGATGAAGTCCGTCAGCGCCAGCGCGCGCCGGGGCTCACTCTCGGCAACAGCGCGGAGTCCCTCGAAGAAGTGAACGGTCGCGGCATCGGGATGGGATGCCAGCCATTCTTCCCATCGCGACGACGGAAGCGCCAGGAGCTCCGCTACGAACGGGCCGGCCTGTTCGCGTCCCTCCGAGAGCCAGTCGACGAATCGACGGAGCTCCGGGACGCCGTCTTCATGCATGCCGAATACGATACCACCGCGTTTTCAACCCTCGTCGCGGAGATGATCCCACCCGTACTTCGTGACCAACTCCTCCGCCCGCCTCCGGTCATCCTCGGTCGGAGGCCCCGTCACCACCCGAACCCGCTCCCGGCGTTGAGACTTTGCATCACCCGCCCGCCCCGATGACGGCGGGGCTTTCTTCGTTTTCGGCGCCATCACTCAAGGAGTGTCGCCAGCCGGGGATTTACCTACCCTGGTAGTCCTTCTTCAACGATAAATCTGGTGGAGCGGCGGCCGCTTCGGCCGCCGATTCTCGCGAGAGGCCGCGGCCGAGAGCGGCCGCCGCTCCACCGATTCGTTGTTGGAGAAGCACCAGACCCGGCGCGGCGCACCGTCAGAATGCGCGACAGGGGCGCGGTGTCCGTTTCGCATTCGACGCCGCAAGCATCCAGCCGGCAGGGATCCGTTTGGCGATCCCAAGGCGTTGGGCCGTGGCCTTCCCCTCACAGATCATCTGAGCGATGTCGCCGAGCACAGACACGCCTCCGATGTAGGAATGCTTCAAAAACGAGGCATCGATTCCCGTGACGTCGATCGAATCGATTCCGTCGATGATCGGCAGATCCGCTCCCCCTTCGCCGGCTCGCGTAGCGTCGTGCACTTTCTTCGAGACCCGGATCGCCACGTCGTCGCTCGCTCCGTACAACGTGACTCCCCGCGCGGCTTTCAACATGCGCGGCGCGAGCTCTTCACGGAAGACATCCGCATCCATGTCCGGCGCCGCCAGCATGATTTGACTGAAGATCGGCTTCGGCTGAATCGTGTCATCGAGCGCGATCAACTGGACAGCGCGCGTCAGCACGCGATTGCCGAGACTGTGCGCGATGAGATGAATGTTCGTGGCCCCGGTCCGCCGGCGCAGGTCGACCAGAAACCTCGCCAGCAGCGGCACACTCCACTCCGCATTCACCTCGTCCCCGAGATACATCGAGGTCTTGCCGTGGGATGGCCAGCTGAAGAGGATGGCCGGCCCTGCGAAACCGAGGTCGTACTTGATCTGGGCAGTCCTCCGCGCGGCATCGGAAAACGTCGTGTTGTAGCCGTGAATGAAGACGAACGCCTGCTTGAGATGCGTGTCGGCAATCGAGGCATTCAGATCGGCAAACCATCTCTCCTTCGGGATCGCTCGCACTTCGAGAAGCACCACGTGTTTGGCGGGATCTTCGCGGAACGTCAGCGTGCGAACGGATGGCTCCTCCAGCTCTCCCGGCTCGTGCGCGCGCGGGATACTGACCCAGCTCACTCCGTACTGAAGCCGCCCTCGCTCGTGCCCGTAGACGTTTCTTTCGTCATCGCTGGCAACCTTGCGCGTCGTGCCGTAGAAGACCGGCACTTTCACGTAGTCGCGCATTTGCGTTTCTCGGTGCGAATGGCCGGGTGGCGGCGATGGCCGGGGCTCGGGCAACGGCCGCGGCCGCGTAGGCATGCTCGTCGTGGTGGCCTCTGTCGTCGCAGTAGTACCGGTTGCGGCCGTATCGGTGGCGAACGTTCCCGTGGCATCGGTAGAGGCCGTGTCCATCGTGTCGGTCGACATCACCTCCGTAGTGACTGTGTCCGAAACCGCGGTGTCCGTCGGCGCAGGCTCACTCGCCGTCTCCTCCTTCTTACAGGAGAGAACGGCGATCAGCAGCATGCATAAGCACATCTTCCGCATATCCAGATCTTTCCTTCCGGAGAAGCACCTTCTGCCGATCGAACGGAAATACGGCGCCCTACAATCAACGCCGTGCCCCTCATCTCCTCATCTCAATAGTGCGGGCGGACGGCAAATCGTTTCACGAGACAGTTCATCGCCGGACGGATCACGAAAAGGTGCTACCTTGATCATCGGGAGTTCCGGACATGCGCATACAATTCCTCGCACTCATCGTATTGCTTCTTCCCCTGACGCTGTCCGCCCAAAGTCATACGATTGGAGATTTTCACGGCTGTTCATCGGCGGGCGACGCCGGTCTGGATCATCCGTCCGCCGATCCGGCATTGAACGAACTGAAGAATCGCGACGTGGCGCCTGCTGCCTACCTCTCGAAGAGCGTAACCGCCATCATCAGCGATACGGCCCCGCGCGCGATGCAGGCGGGCGAGCAAAAGCGAGAGGACTGGTCACCAGCTCAGCGCGATTCCATTGCGGCGAGAGAAGACACCGGAATCGTCGTCATCGGCTATCTCGCCGGCGTCAAAAAAGAGGACAAGGAATCGTGTAACTGTCACGACGCCGCCCATGTCGACTACCACCTCTGGCTCGTGCAGAGCCCCGGCCAGAAGCGATCCAAGTCCATGGTGATCGAGATCAGCCCGCGCATGCTCGATGACCACCCCGACTGGCCGACCCTCGCGACGACTGCCTGGCACAAAGGCCACCACGTCCGCATCAGCGGATGGCGAACCTGGGATCAGGAACATCACGAACAGCTGACCGACCGCACGAACCACAATGGCACCGTGACCCACGCATCTCGCGCAACGCTCTGGGAGATTCACCCGATCCACCGAATCGAAGTCCAGGCGGAAGACGGCAGCTGGGTGGACATCGAGGAGATCGATCTCTAGAGATGGGAGCGCCCATCGGCTTGAGCCTAAGCTGCACGGCCAAGGCCCACGTGCCGAAGCCGACGCGGCACGACGGTTGCCGCGGAGGAGTTGCGGAGCTACGACTGGCGATCTGCAACCGCCGTAACGCCGCCCACACTAGTGTGTTGACTAGCCGGCTCGGCCGGCGAGCCAGCGCCGGGCCGTGGCGGCTTCTGGCTCGAGTTGGGCAGCCGATCACGCGGCGACCCTAGCTACTTAGTTTGTAAGACTCGAGCAAGCGACGCAAGACGTCTGGTGCCGAACGCCACGAATAGCCACCGCGCTCAGCCCACGACAAGGTCTGAGCAACCTGAGATGTATCCAAGAGTTGATCGAGAACGCGATCATGCGGATAGAGATACCAAGATGCTCCGTCGAAAAACGCGATATAGAGGTCTTTGCCGATGTATTTCTTGGCGAAGGCCGGACGGCTCTTCAGTTGAACCCTTATGAACGTACGCCCGTCGATGTGCTGCGCAATGAAATCCGCACCCTGCCAGTCATCACTGAGACGTAGCGTGACATAGCCATAATCAGCCAGCACGGCAGACGCCTTTTGATAGTTGTAATTCTCTTTTTGCTTCGCGTTAAGGTCAACATACCGGATACGCTTGAATACAACGCTCATGGTGTGCCCTCGCATTGCTTGGACTGACCGGTAGTCGGAATTTGAGCTAGAGATCTGATGGCGCGAGTCCAGTACGTTTTGCGATGCGCGCAAGCATTCTCGGGCCGATTTCTTCGCGATCGTGGAATGCGAACACGAAATCAGGCCAACCGTTGCGCTGAAGAATGCGGTGCGAGCTACCAGTCTCTCGTTTAACCGACCAGCCGATTCTGAGAAGCGCAGTGAAAACCTGATTCGCCTTGGCCGCAGGCCAGTTCATTCGTGAACCGCGAAGACACCGTGAATCTCAGGAATGTCTTCTCCATGCTCCAAGCGGTCTGCCAGCACACGAAACGCGAGAGCCTTAGCTTTGGCGACGGCTTCATCACGGGTCTGTCCATAGACCATAACACCTGCCAGCTCAGAAACTTCGCCAATCCAACGTCCGTCAGATTCACGCTCGATGTCCACTGTAAAGTCGCTCATACGCTGCCATGCTACAACGTTCCATCCGAGATCTGAACCGGTGGCGCTGGAAGGTGAATCAAGTTCCTGGCGAGACTCGCGGTTGAAAATCGCACCGTAATCTTTGGTCTGCCCAACGGCTTCAGCCTAAGCTGCACGGCCAGGGCCCACGTGCCGAAGCCGACGCGGCGCGACGGCTGCCGCGACCAACGCGCAGTCGGCGGGAGTGATCTGCGGCCGGCGTGCCGCCACGGCTCTTGGAAGGTTACCGGAGGCAGCTAGGCTGCCGGCCCGAAGCCGGGCCGTGACAGCTTCTGGAGTTAGGCGCCGTGTTGGATTCATTGACTGAGTACGGGAACCGGTAGGCGCGAAAGGCCTGGGATATGTGCAACCGGCGTCGTGTAACGCGGGTCGGCGTCGTCATCTGGTTTTACAAGAGCCGTATGACCATAGGCAACATGGTAAGGGAAGCCGCCATCGCATTCAGCCAGTGCGCTTTCGGCACTAACAACTCCATCGTGAATACTTCCGAGACAAAACGTCGGAGGTCGGCCGCTCAAGCGCCGCCAGTCGTCGCGAAGATCGTTCAAGAATGTCGAACCAGACTTCATCTCGTCAGTGAAGCCGCGACTAACGCCAAGCGCTCTCGCCAGCGCCGCGGGCTTTGCACCCGCGTGAGGACTGGCGATTTCGATTATGGCAACGTACTTAGTGTTGCTGGCGCCAGCGATGGCGCGGTGGATCAACAACTTTCTTGATAAAAGGCCACCCATACTATGCGCCACTATAACGATAGAGTCGTATCGCTCGTAAATTCCATACACATTCGCAAACTGGTCATCAAAAAACGAGGCGAGATTGCTGATTCCAACATTACGCCGAAACATATATGTGGGATAGTCGATCGCCCAAATGTCAAACTGCGCAAGACGCTGGTCATGCCGAGCTAGTGTCGGAAACTTCTGCCACGTCTCAGCTTCATCGCCGTTCCAGCCGTGGATAAATACAAGCAGCTTCCGTGTTGGCTGGGCGGCAGCCTGAATGGGCGGAAGCTTCAAACCGAGCGTTTTAGGAATTAGACCTCGGCCCGTCACGAGAGATCCGACAGAAGTAGTTAGAGTGACACCCGCAGCAATTAGCACGACTTTGCGTCCTACTGACAGCCTTCGAAAAAGCCCTGGAAGATCAAATCGAAACTCGTCTGACACCACCGAAAGATGTAGTCGAAGACCAACAGCGAAGAGCGCCATATACGCTGCAGCGACACTAAGGAAGATCGCCTGATGCGCGATGAGGAAATCGATCGTGTTCATGAGAGACGCCGGTGGGAGTATATCTTAGTCGCGCGTATGTGGCTCTTCAGCGCGCCTAACTCACGGATAGTCCGATTCAGAACCATCCGACGTAATACTGAGCTCCGAGGTCGAAGTATTCGCGGTCTCCACTCCTCGTAGATTTTGCCGCTCTATGTCGCATCGAGCACAGATAAACCCATGAACAAAGTCGCTGCTCCGTCGGTGCGGAGCGATCATCACGCATGCGTAACGTGACGATCATCTGCGAGCGATGCGGTCATCGATGGCGAACGACGATGTACCGTGAAGAGGAGAGCCGCTTAGCGCGGTCGGAGGCGATATCCAATGGGGCAGCCGCTTTGCGAAAGGTGCGGCGGCGCGAAGTGCCGCGTTGAGTAAGCAGGCCGAGACACCTCGTGTTTTTGTCAGCTCGGTCATGACCGGTTTCGAGCCGTATCGTGCGGCGGCGAGACAGGGCATCAACGGTGATCGTAGAGTCTGGTGTCCGCTTCTGCATGACGACATGGCTGCGGCGGGGGACTTCCCGAAACCATGCGACGCCAGGAGTGAGCAGACCTCAGCACCGGGAAAGACGCGCAGCCTACCCAGCGCGGACCTCCAGAGTGGCCACGTAGACCTCTGCTCGCATGCGCCCGGCAAGTTCCGAGGGGTCGGCTGATTCGAGAAACAGCTCCACCGCTTCCCGAAGGTTTGCCGCTTCCTCAACGGAGTCGCCCTGACTAGCCACATCGAGCTCCGGACAAAGTGCGACGTAGCCGCCGTTTTCGCGGTAGATCATCGCGGTAAATCGTCGCGTGTCGGTCATCGATTTCTCCTTCATCGCACCTCATGCGGCGACCGCCGCATTGATGTCGACCAGCAACCTCGCGGCGCGCCGACGAGCTGTTTCCTTCCTCGGACCGATATGCAGCCGGACCCGATGAACGTCGCCACCCGACTGCATCGAGGCGAGGATCGATCCTCGTCTTGCGCGTCTGCCACTCGCGTTCGTCGCCCACGCAGGTAGGTTACCAATGTTCGCCGGCGGCAGTGCTGCTCATCCCTCCCCCCTCGATAAATCCCCCTTCCCCGAGAGCCACACTCTCCGCACGTTGGCCGGCTGCCCCACCCGCCACACGCACCGCCGCCCGGCCACCAGGCGGGTGCGTGCGATGCGCGCGATGGAGACTCGGTTGTTTTGATTGCCGCCGTAGACGTGGAAGGCTCGTGCGTCTTCACCGACGTAGAGTCCCGTGTGGCCGCGGAGCTCGGGTTTGTGCGTGGAGGGGTTGATCACCTTGCGCCGGAACACGAGAACGTCCGAGAGCATCGGCTCGTCGACGGGCGTGCCCCAGTTTTTCCACGACAGCGCCCACAATGGCGTGGGTGGCGGCGGGTAGCCGGCGCGTTGGGCGCAGAGGGCCAGGAACAGGCCGCACCAGGCCGTCTCGTCGTGTTTGTAGCCGGTGAGGCCGAGCTCGCGGGCCCAGCCGAGGATTGTCGGGTTGTCGCCGTCGCCGGAGACTTCGACCACGCCGAAGTGACGCAGCGCTTCTTTGAGGATGCGCGGGCCGTCTTCGCGTTCGAGCCAGGCGTAGGGACCGAGGTTGCTCATATATGCACTCCAAAAAGTGCGAAGGCCCGGCGTTGAGAGGAGTAAAGACCGCCGGGCCTTCGCTGCCGCTACCCACGCGGGGGATGCGGGTCGTGGCCGTAGTGGTTGCGGGCGCGGAGGGCCGGCGCCCGAGGCGGGCGCCGCTCCACTTCGGCGGGCTGAAGCCCGCCGCTCCACATTTGATGGCCTCACACTTCGAGGCGGATGCTCGTCATCGTCATCACCTCCTCACCAGGTTGCAGCCGAACATCGTGTTCGGCGGGACGTTCTCGCCTCTCCAGCCGAGGGTGAAAAAGTTCGCGGGAGCGGCGTAGGGGATCAGCTCGGGCCGCGACATCGGCGCGCCTGCCGGTCCGGCCGCCGGGACGATCGAAGTGTCCAAAAGCTCCTCGGGGAGGTGCACCACGATCTCGATCCGCGGCACGGTCGGCGCGCGTGGCGCAGGTCATCAGCTCGTCGCGGCCGTCCGCGACGAGGCATAAGACGCCGGCCACCGCGTCGCGCACGCGAAGAGTCACGGGCGAGCGGCGATCCCCCGCGACGATCGGATCGCGAAAGAACAACAGGTATTCGCGCGCATCGTTGGAGTCATCGGGGATCGGCACGAGGTCGAACGCGACGGGAGTGGAATCGCGGTCGAACACTTCGCACTGGCTCTTCTGCAGCTCCGGCGCGGCGGCCGGCGTCAACTTGATTCGATAGCAATGGACGGGCTGTTCCGTGGCGCGGAAGACGATCTCGTGGCGGATGTCGTCCGGTCCTCGCCTCTCGGCGCGCGCCTGCGATGCGCCGGTGACGATCATCCGCACGGACAGCACTTCGAAGCGCACCGGCTCGTGCTGGCGCTCGTACATCGTCCGCAGCGCGCCGGTGACGTCGCTGAGGCGGCGCTGGGGAAAGGCGGTCGTGCCGGCGGGACGATGGGCGCGCTCGAGGTAGTCGCGGAAGAATCGGTCGGCGAGGAGGCGGGTCTCGCGGTACTCGGCACCGAGGCCCTTCTCGAACGCGCGGCGGAAATCGAACGAACCTGCCTCGGTACGGATGACGAAGTTGTTCGCGCCGAGCTCCTGCCGCGCGCGGATCACCGAGGCGTTCATCGCCGTCTCCAGGAGAGCGCCGATGAACGAGGCAAAGGTCGTCAGCGTCTCGCGCCGGCGCGATGCGCTGAAGGTGATGCCGACGATCTCGCCGTATGCGGGGGCATTCGTCAGCTCCTCGGACGGGAGGTTCTCACAGATGCCGCCGTCGACGACGACGCGGTCGTTGCCGTGCGCGGGAGACGGTGCGGTGCGGAAGAAGAACGGGATGCCGGCCGAGTCCATGATGCAGCTGACGAGAGGCTGTTCGGGCGTCTCGTAGACGCAGGGCTGCAGGTTCGTCAGGTCGGAGGCGACGACGACGATCGGGATGTCGAGATCGCCGATCGTCTCGCGTCCGTCGAGAAGTCTCGTGAGCCAGCGGCGCAGCGGAGCGGCGTTCCAGAACGGTTGCCGCGTGAGCAGCTTCCACGCGCAGCGGGTGACGCCCGCGGCGGGAAACGCGCGCAGCAACTGGTCTCGGTCGGACTCGAAGGCGTCGCGCGCGCGGCGCATGTCGACGCCGGCCGCGTAGAGCGCTCCGGCGATCGCGCCGGCGGACGTGCCGGCGATGCGCGTCACGCGAAGCAGGCCCTCGCGCTCGAACGACTGCACGGACTCGAGCGCGGCGAGAAGATAGGTGATCTTCGCGCCGCCGCCCTGAATCGCGAGTTGGATGGGGATGGTCATGGTTTGTCCTTGTTTCAGAGCAGCCGGATTTCCGAGGCGGTGTCGACGATGCCGCGAGCTGCGTCGACGGCAGCGCGCATCGCTTCACGAGCGGCGGCGCGGCCGGTTCCTTTTCCGAGCCCCTTGACGTGGGAGATCGTGTCGATTGCGGCCACACGGTAGCCGCTGACGATTGCGAACGCGTCAAAGCTGTCGATCTCTCCGGCGGCGTGCAGCTGGTTGATGTCCTCGATCAGCTGGGCGAACCGCGCAAACTCCATTTCGGCGACGCGGCGGATCAACGGCCAGCAGCCGCGGGCTTCGCCGCTCGCGGCAGTCGTCATCGTGGCGGCCAACGTCTGGACTTCGATGTTCATCTCTTCCTCCTTCTTTGCTCTCCCTTGGGAGGGGCGGCGCGCGCCGCCCCTCCCTCGGAAAACTCACAGGTCCTTGCCTGCCTTGAACTGCACCTTCACCGGGCGCGACGTCGATTTCGTCGACGAGCCGGGGCGCACCGCGCCTTCTTTGGTGCGACCGGTGGGCGAGCTCTTCGCAGGTTCCTGCGAGGGGGTCTTGCTGGTGGACTGCTGCGGGACTTCCTGTTCCTTTTCTTTCGCCATGGGTTTCTCCTTCGTGGCTGAGATCAGCTTGAATCCGACGAGACGGTTGACGACCGCGCCGGCGGCGTGCGCCGCGGCATCGAGCGCTTCGCGGGCGGTGAGGACGCCGAGGCCCTCGACCGTACGCACGGCGCTGATTGCCGTATTGCGCTGCATCTCGACGAGCTGCACGGCGTGATCGGCGGTGATCCGACCCGACGCGTACAACTGCTGCACGTCTTCCAGCGTCTCGGCGAGCTTGCGGAGCTCGGGCTCGGCCAGCGCGCGAATGGCGGACCAGCGATCGCCGATCGCGTGGCGGACGCCGGTGATCATGGTGTTGGTGAGCGACCCGATGTCGATGCTCATGTCAGCTCTCCTTCCGCTTCTTCGCGTTCTCGAGCTGCACGAGCATCCGGAACTGCGTGTCGAACAGCGTCCGTACGACGTCGATCTCCTGAACAGAGATCCCGTCGGCATGCAGCGCTTCGAGCTTGTCGACGTTGTTCTCGATCAGATCGAGCGACTGCAGCGTGAGCTCGTTGCCGCGCTGCCGTGACGCCAGGTCGCGCAGCTCCTGAATGTCGCCGCGGACGTCGTCATAGAACGCGGCGTGTTGATCGAACGCGGCTGCCGGCGTTCCGGCCCTCTGTTGCAGATCGGTCAGAAATCGATCGATCTTCTGCTGCAGCTCCGTCGCGCCGCCGTCGACTGCCGGGTCGTACGTCGCCATGAAATACCCCGAGCAGCTGACGATCGACGCGAGTGCTGCGAGGAGGATCGCTTTGGCGCGCTTACGCATTGCCGCCTCCCGGTTTCACCGGGGCGTCGCCCGGCTTCGCCGGTACCGGCGCGGTGGGCGGCGCTTGCACGGTCTTCTTGCGGCCGCGATTGAGAGTGCGCTTCATGTCGGCGATGTGCGGAATCAGCACTGCGCCGTTGTCGCCGGGACGATTGAAGCTCTTGGCCATGCTGTAGGCCTTCAGGCACTTCTGCCCGAGCTCACCCTTTTGCGTCTGGATCGTCTGCTCCAGGCCCGCCGCGGCGAGCTTCAGCTCCGCGATCACGGGGCTGAACGCATTCGTGAAGTTCACTTTGTCGCGAATCTCGGGTCCGGTGAGTCCGCACACCCTCGCGAACTCCTCGGAAGCATCGACCGCAACACCGACCGACAGCACGTACGCCAGCGGCAACGACGCCGCGGGAATGAGACGCCGCCGCTGGTTGATCGCGGTGAAGCCGTAACCTCGGATCTTCAACATCAACGCGCGGAGCTGGACGAGCAGCTCCTGCGCTTCGGTTTCATGGGGATTGGAAGTGGGGGTTCCGTCTGCCATATTGGCCTCCTGTTTCTCTCGATCAACCCTGCGCAGGGAAGCTTGCGAACGGAGCCAATATGTTTTTGTCTGGTTTGCCAGTCAATAGGCCGACTTTCCAATCAAATAGTATTGGACTATTTGTAGCTGTTACAGAATGGTAAACACCACCATTCGATGAGGTAGGAAGGCAGCCTTACCCGACAAACGCCGGCGAATCGCTCAAATAGTCGTAAGACTGGAGCGATGTAGTCGCTGGATCGGAGCGATCTAGTCCCTTGATGCCGTCCAACCGTAGAGAATGCAGCAGCCGGAGCTCCGGGCGACCCGCGTCGATACTAGCCGGAGCACAACGATCTACTCGGCGGACTGCATCGATCTACTAGAAAACAATGGTGCTTGTACTCATTCGAGTACACCACCGTTCTGGCAGGCTCCAATTTTCTACTCTCGACACTACATCGCTCCATCCGACCGAGTACATCGATGACTCTCACGGAGTAGATCGACGATGCGCGGGAGCCGGACATCGCCATCCGGCGACCAGATCGATGGAGTCGAGGGACTAGATCGATGACTCACCGCGACTACATCGATGACTCAGCGCGACTACATCGATGGCTCAGCGCGACCAGATCGCTTCGCTAAATTCAGTCACATCTCGTCATCTTGAGCCGCGAAGACGGCGAAAAATCTCAAAATACGCGACTTGAGATCCTTCGCTGCGCTCAGAGGGTGTGAAGAATTCGCGCGTGCTGTGGAAAAGTGACAATGACCGTACCATCGGTTCATGAGCGAGAAGCAAGAGCCGAAAGCGCGAGTGGTGGAAGTGAATCGGGCCCAGATGCGACTGG
>Ga0209468_1000058_pt1 | contig 58602 bp, 54 predicted proteins | sample GraSoiAngelo_102_FD_185871 | JGI IMG/M metagenome (GOLD analysis project Ga0209468, IMG submission 185871) | Grasslands soil microbial communities from the Angelo Coastal Reserve, California, USA - 14_0903_02_40cm (SPAdes) (version 2) | ecosystem: Environmental > Terrestrial > Soil > Grasslands ...
GATCATGCGCATGTACATCCGCTACGCGGAGATCAAGCGCTGGAAAGTCGAAGTCACCGACGCGAACTATTCATCCGTGAGCGGCATCAAAGACGCCACGATCCAGATTGAAGGCAACAAGGTCTACTCGCGGCTGAAATTCGAGTCCGGAGTCCACCGCGTGCAGCGCGTCCCGCAGACCGAAACGCAGGGACGCATTCACACGTCCGCGATCACCGTCGCCGTCCTCCCCGAAGTCGAAGACATCGACATCGTGATCAATGAAAAAGACCTGCGCATCGACACGTTTTGTTCGTCCGGTCCCGGCGGACAGTCCGTCAACACGACCTACTCCGCCGTCCGCATGACCCACCTCCCGAGCGGAGTCGTCGTCTCCTGCCAGGACGAAAAGTCGCAGATCAAAAACCGCGCGAAAGCGCTCAAGGTGCTGAAGGCGCGCCTCTACGACATCGAGCGCCAGAAACGCGAAGCCGAGCTCTCCGCCACCCGCAAAGGCATGATCGGCACCGGCGACCGGTCGGAGAAAATCCGCACCTACAACTTCCCCCAGGACCGCGTCACCGACCACCGCATCGGCCTCACCGTGCACAACCTCCCCGACATCATGAACGGCAACATCGACGTCGTGATCGAGCCCCTGATCGCGCACTTCCAGGCGGAGAAATTGCGGGAGGCGGTGGAGGCGCGGTAGGACCGAGGTAGACTGAACACATGGGACGCACACACCAGCAGATTCTTCGGGATGCGATGTCACTTCCGATCGAAGAGCGCCTCCAACTCTCGCAGCAGTTGTATGCGAGCACGATGACAGACGAAGAGCGCGAGATCGAGGAAGCGTGGATCGCGGAGGCTATACGGCGCCGCGAAGAGTGGAAGGCCGGCCGATCTCAGACGATTCCGGGCGAGCAAGTGTTCCGCGAGTTGCGTGCGAAGTATGCCGGTCGAGACGTACGAACTCGGCGCTGACGCACGCTTGGAGCTCGACGAGGCAATCGGATTCTTGGAAAGTCAGCGAGCCGGCCGAGGCTTCGAGTTTCTTGAAGCCGTTCATTACGACATCGAGCTGCTCGTTGATTATCCAGAAGCCGGCCACAAGCTCTACGGCGGCGTACGGTCATTTGCATTAGCGGATTGGCCCTACAAAATCATTTACGCGATAGAAGATGCAATCATCGTGGTGTGGGCAATTGCACACGACAGCCGCCGTCCGGGCTACTGGCGGAAGCGCCTCCGGCGCTGACTCCCGAGGTACATTGACCCAATGGGAACGACTCTCGAAGAAGCGAAACGGATCGCGATGGAGCTCGACGATTCCGACCGACTCAAGCTTGCAGAGCATCTCGTTGCCAGCGTTCCGTTCGATCCGCAAGTTCAGGAAGCGTGGATCGCGGAAGCCGAGCGGCGCTACCAACGCATGGAAAGCGGCGAAGATCCCGGCCTGACGCTCGAAGAGTTCTGGTCGGACGAAGACTGACGGCGATCTATCGATCGCGCCGCTTCGCGCGCCATAATCCCCCTCCGCATGCCCCGCAACCGCATCGCGGCCATCGACATCGGGACGAACTCGATCCACATGATCATCGTCGAGGAGCGCGGGGCGAGTTATCGCGTCATCGACAAAGAGAAGGAAATGGTCCAGCTCGGGCGGGGGTCGCTCGAGGGGCGGCCGCTGACCGATGACGCGATCGAGCGAGGCGTCGAGGCGCTGCGGAAGATGGCGGCGATCGCGGAGCGGTGGCAGGTGAAAGAAGTGGTCGCGGTCGCGACGAGCGCGATTCGCGAGGCGCCGAACCGGCGGCGGTTCATCGACTACATTTATCGCGCGGTTCGCGCCGCGCTCGATTTTCATGGCGGGACCGCGCTCGTCATCGACATCGGCGGCGGGAGTCTCGAGTTGATCGCCGGCACGGCAGACGAGGTGTATCTGACCGCGAGCGAGCCGTTAGGCGCTCTGCGCATGGCGCAGATGTTCGAGCTCGATCGCGCGTCGTCGCCGGCGGCAGTCGATGCGTGCCGCTCGTGGGCGCGCAAGCGGTTGAAGAAGACGCTGAGCCGCATCAGCGCGATCGGGTTCGACTTCGCGGTCGGCACTTCAGGGACGATCATGACGCTCGGGACGATCGCCTCCGCCGACACCACCGCCTCGGGATTGCGCTGGCTTTCACGCAAGCGTCTCGGTGAGTTGATCGGCGAGCTCGCGCCGCTCTCCGTCGACGCGCGCACGCAGCGGTTCGCGATCGATGCGAAGCGCGCGGAGACGATTCTCGCCGGCGCGATCGTGCTGCACGAAGTGATGCGCAAGCTGGAGATGGACCAGATCCGCTCGTGCGACGCGGCGCTGCGCGAAGGGATCGTCGAGTACGTGCTCGACGCCACGCGCGACGCGCCGCGTCCGCAGCAGCGCGGCAGCGTGCGCCGCTCTTCGGTGCTCGCGCTCGCGGACCGCAGCGGCGTCGACCGCGCGCACGCCGCGCATGTCGCGCGCCTCGCGCTGCGCATCTTCGATCAGACCGAGGAGCTGCATCGGTTCCAGACAGGCGAGCGGGAGCTGCTCGAGTACGCGGCGCTGCTGCACGAAGTCGGAATGCACGTGTCGTATCAGAGCCATCACAAACATTCGTACTACCTCATCAGCCACGCGGGACTGCGCGGCTTCACCGCCGATCAGGTCGCGGTGATGGCGAACGTCGCGCGCTATCACCGCAAGTCGACGCCCGACGCCGCGGACGACAACTTCGCGCAGCTCTCGTCGTCGCAGCAGGAGATCGTGCGCCGGCTCGTCGCCATCTTCCGCGTCGCCGACGCGCTCGACCGCAGCCGCAGCCGCGCGGTTCGCGACGTGCATATCGACGCGACCGATCATCAGCTCCAGTTCCGCCTGCGGCTGCGCAGCAGTGCGGACGTGGAGGTCGCGGCCGCGGAGAAGCGCGGACGCTATTTGGGAAAGGTGTTTGACCGCAATGTCGACTTCGAAACCAGCACCGGCTGAACGCTTCATCGTCCTGCTGCGCCACGGCATCGCCGAAGACGCGGCGGCGAATCAGAAAGACGAAGACCGCGCGTTGACGAAGAAGGGCGAGGCGCAGATGAAAGAGATCGCGCGCGGCCTGAAGCGCGTGTTCAAGAACGTCGACGCCATTTATTCGAGTCCGCTGTTGCGCGCGATGCAAACGGCGAAGCGCATCGCGAAGGCGTACGACGTCGACGTCACGACAACCGACGCACTCAAGCCCGGCTCAGCGCCGAAGGATGTAGCGGCGTTGTTGAAAGGCCGCGTCATCCTCGTCGGCCACGAGCCGGACCTGACGGAGAACATGCGCGCGATCACCGGCATCAAGTCGGGACGAGTCGAGTTGGATAAAGGCGGCTGCTACGGAATCCGCGGCACGACGCTGGAGTGGATTCTCACGCCGCGCGTTCTGCGCAAGCGATGAAACCGCTCGAAGGGAAAGTCGCTCTCGTCGCGGGCGCTACCCGCGGCGCCGGCCGCGGCATCGCCACCGCCCTCGGCGAAGCCGGCGCCACGGTCTATTGCACCGGCCGCAGCGTCGCGGGAAATCCGGGTATGAAGAATCGTCCCGAGACGATCCACGAGACCGCCGACATCGTCACCGCGCGCGGCGGACGCGGAATCGCGAAACGCGTCGATCACACCGATCCCGCACAAGTCGCCGCGCTCCTCGAGGAGATCGGCAAGCTCGACATCCTCATCAACGACATCTGGGGCGGCGACGATCTCGTCGAGTGGGGCAAGAAGTTGTGGGAGACGAAGCTCGACGACGGTCTGACGCTGATCGATCGCGCGATCAAGACGCACATCATCACGTCGTACCACGCGCTGCCGCGGTTGCGCGCCGGCGGCCTCGTCGTCGAGATCACGGACGGCGACGCGTTTTTCTATCGCGGTCATTTCTTCTACGACCTCGTGAAGACAACCGTCATCCGCATGGCCTTCGCGCTCTCGCAGGAGTTGCGCGGACGCAACGTCACCGCGGTCGCGGTCACGCCCGGCTTCCTCCGCTCCGAATGGATGCTCGATCACTTCGGCGTCACCGAAGCGAACTGGCGCGACGCCGCGAAGAAGGCCCCGGAGTTCATCGCCTCGGAGACGCCGCTCTTCGTCGGCCGCGGCATCGCCGGTCTCGCGGCCGATCCGAACGCGCGCGCATTGAACGGCCGCGTGATCGCATCGTGGGACCTCGGCGATCGATACGAAGTCAACGATGCCGACGGATCGCGTCCGCATTTCGTGCGATGGCTGGAAGCCAATCAGCCCGAAGTCCTGACCAACTGGAAGAAGCTCGACGACACGTTCTATGCGTATTGGGGCGCCACGCCGTACGAGCTGCCGGGCGGTTAGTTCCTTCAATGACGAATCTGTGGAGCGGCGGCCGCTTCGGCCGCCGACCTCTCGCGAGAATCCGGCGGCCGAAGCGGCCGCCGCTCCACAAATCAGTCCATCTCCTCGGGATCTTTTCCGAGAACGACGAAGGCCATCAGGAAGAGCGCCAGGATTCCGATCATGTCCACGTGCACATGATGGTTCCGCGACGGTCGCGCGCGCATCGTACCGAAGGGCGAAACGACCCTGTACGAAAGTACGATGTCACTGATCGAAACGCACGAGCCCGCGACGTGTCGCCACCTTCACTGCCTCGGTGCGACTCGTGACGCCGAGCTTCTCGAACAGATGTCCGAGGTGCGATTTGACGGTGCGCTCGCTGATGCCGAGGGAGGTGGCGATTTCCTTGTTGCTCTTGCCGTCGGCCATCAGACGCAGCGTCGAGAGCTCGCGCGGCGTCACTTGCATGCGCGCCATTCCCTCGGCGAGCTTCGCCGCTGCCGCCGGCGCGAGATAGGTTTTTCCCGCGAGCACGTCGTGGATGCAGGTCACCAGCTCGTCGGCGCTGATGTCTTTCAGCGCGTACGCCTTCGCTCCCGCTTTGAGCGCGCGCGTGATGTCTTCGTCCGTGTCGTACGTCGTCAGCACGATCACTTTCGCCTGCGGATCCATCTCGCGAATCTGCCGCACGGCTTCGACGCCTTCCATCACCGGCATGCGCAGATCAAGGAGCGTGACGTCGGGACGGAACTTCGCGTACGCCTCGACCGCTTCCGCGCCGTTGGCCGCTTCGGCGACGACCTGCAAGTCGGATTCATGACTGATGATTTTCACGACGCCCGTGCGAACGAGCGCGTGATCGTCGACGACGAGCACGGAGTGAGAGGCGTTCATGGAGTGGGGATGCTGAAGGACGGCGGCGCCCAGGCGAGAACGACTTCCGTTCCCGCGCGCGGCGCCGTCACGATGGTGAGCGATCCGCCGATGCGCTCGGCGCGCTCCTGCATGCTGGTGAGTCCGAAGCCCGCGCCGAATCGTTCTTTGGCGATGCCGCGTCCGTCGTCGGCGACGGAGAGGCGGAAGCCGACGGCGCGCGATCCGGCCGCGTGCACGGTGATCTTGCGCGCGCGGGCGTGACGCACGGCGTTCGTGAGCGCTTCCTGCGCGATCGCGACGATCTCGCGCTCGACACCGGCGCCGAGGTCGGGGAGCTCTTCGATCACGAGCTCGATCGGTACGTCGGTCGTGCGTCGCGCGAGCTCGGTCGTGCGCTCCAGCACCGCCGCGACGTCGCCGATCTCGAAATCCTGCGGACGCAGCGCGCCGACGGAGCGCCGCGCTTCGATCATGTGCGTGCGCGCGAGATCGACTGCCGTCTCGATGCTTTCCGCCGCGGTACTCGGCAGCGACGGCAGCAAGCGCTGAGTCGATTGCAGCTGCATCAGGATCGCGGCGAATCCCTGCGCGAGCGTGTCGTGGATGTCGCGCGCGATGCGGTTGCGCTCTTCGAGCACCGCTTTGCGCCGCTCTTCGTCGCGCGCGCGTTTCGACATGCGGTTGTGATGCAGCGCGAGCGTGACCTGCAGCGCGACTGCTTCGAGCAGCATGCGACGCCACGGCGCCCACTCGGCGGCTTCGTCGTCGGTGGTGGAGAGCGCGAGCCATCCCAGGTTTTGCGAGCCGGCGGTGAGCGGCGCGACGGCGAGCCAGCGGAGATTGGACGCGCGATTGAACGCGCGCACGGCCTCCGGCAGACGCGGATCATCGCCCGCGTACTCGATGGTCGCGTTCCACCCTTCCTCGTGCGCCATGAGATGCGCGGCCATCGCCTCACCCGGAAGGCTCAGCGTGTTCCAGTCCGGCTCGTCTTTCGCGTAGAAGCGGTTGTCGGCGTACGCCATCTTCAGCAGGCAGTGCTCGCCGCTCTCATCGAGCATGAACACGCCGCACGCATCGCTCTCGCCCTGCTCGATCAGCATCTTCACGAAGCCGCGGAAGAAGCCCTTGAGATCGGGCTCGCGCACGAGCAGATCGAGCGCGAGCTGCACGGTGGCCGACTGCATGTGCGCCATGCACTCCGCGCGTTTGCGCTTCTCGATCTCCGCCTCGATGGTCGTCGCCGAAAGATCGACGACCTCTTCCATCGGGCACTTCTCGTCTTTCACCGGTGACGTCACGCTATTCATTATCGCCCCGGCTCGCGCGAAGGGAATCGTCCAAAGGTACGAGGTGTGGCTGCGGCTTTGTACTCACCAAGCTCGCCGAATGCGCGGATCGACGGTGTCGAAATGCGAGTCGCGGCTGATGATTGGCAAATCGTGCTGCTGCGCCAAGGCAGCGATCCAGACATCGTTTTCCGGAATCGGAGTACCGGCACGACGCAGTTGTTCTCGCAGTCTTGCGTAATGCCGAGTCGTCGACTCATCAATTGGAAGCACGACCGATTCTTGAATCAACAGGTCGAGAAGACGTTCGAGTCGCTGTCCATATTTCGACCTCGCAAGGCCATACCTGTATTCGCCGATGGCGATGACAGGAAGATGATGGACCGATTCTTCGTCCAGCACTGTTTCCAGGCCGCCATTACCGGAGAGAAGGGCCGAGATGGCATTTGTGTCAAGAATCATCGCCAATCTTCGGGATCGATCGTTTCCAGATCGCGCGCCACGATTCGATCGACTGCAGCAACATCGGCGCGTCGCGCCACTCCGAAGACACTTCGCCATCCGGCATGCGATCGTTTGCGCGCCGTCTCATGCTGCAAGCGAGCTTCGAGAGCGCCGGCTACGTAATCGCGCAGAGTCTCTCCTCGGATTGCCGCCGATGCCTTGGCGTCCTTGACAATTTCATCCGGCAAATCGAGTGTCGTCTTCACGGACCCATATTACCGTATTTACGGTTCGCGTTCTTATCGTCCAAAGGTACGACATCCCTCTAGCCCATTCGTGAGGCCCCTCCCTCGCACCACTGCCCGATTGTTCGCGGGCTCTCGCGGAAGCATCTTTACGTCCCATGAAAACAACGTCGTTTGTCGATTCCATGCACGACCAATCGTCTGATTGCTGGGAGGACGCCGAAGTGAAAGTGATTCGACTCCGTGCATTCGGGATGTTCGTTCTGATCGCGGGCCTGGTGTCCGCGATTCTGTTGTCGACCGCGTGCTCGCGTGCGGATGCGCAGGCGTCGAGCGCGCCGCCGCCGCCCAAAGTCACGGTGGCCGAGGTGGTGGGGAGGGATGTGACGGAGTGGGATGAGCTCACGGGAAGGCTCGAGGCGGTGAACAGCGTCGCGATTCGGCCGCGTGTGTCCGGATTCGTCTCCGCGGCGCGCTTCGATGAAGGCGCGCTCGTGAAGAAAGGCGATCTGCTGTTCGAGATCGACGCGCGTCCGTTCCAGGCGGAAGTCGACCGGCTGCGCGCGGAAGTCGCGCGCGTCGAGGCGACCGTGCGCCGCGCGGAGAACGATCTCGAGCGCGCGAAACATCTCTCGTCCGACAACGCGATGTCGCCGGAGGAGATCGACCGCCGCGCGGCGTTCGCGGAAGAGTCGGCGGCGCAGGTGAAGGCCGTGCAGGCGGCGCTGCGCGCGGCGGAGCTGAACCTCGAGTTCACGCGCGTCACGGCGCCGATCAGCGGACGCGTCGGACGCGCGATTGTCACGTCCGGCAATCTCGTGTCGAGCGGTCCGGGTGAAGCGACGCTCCTCACGACCATCGTCTCGCTCGATCCGATTTACGCGTCGTTCGATGCGGACGAGCAATCGTTCCGGCGCTGGAGCGGACGGCATAACGGACAGCCGATTCGGATGGCGCTCGCCGACGATGAAAAGTTCTCGCGCGAAGGCACGCTCAACTTTCTCGACAATCAAATCAACTCGGCGACCGGCACGATTCGCGGCCGCGCGATCTTCCGCAACCAGGACGTGTCGCTCACGCCGGGGTCGTTCGTGCGATTGCGTGTGCCGGGAGGCGCGCGCTATCACGCGCTGCTGATCCAGGACCGCGCCGTCGGCACGGACCTCGACAAGCGCTACGTCTACGTCGTCAACAGCGGCAGAGTCGAATATCGCGCCGTCCAGCTCGGGCCGGTCATTGACGGCTTGAGAGTCGTGCGCAGCGGATTGAAATCGGGCGACCTCGTCGTCATCAACGGACTGCAGCGCATCCGTCCGGGCGTGCCGGTCGACGTCGAAAAGGCTGCGATGGACGGTCGCGCTTGATGGCACGTCCCCTCACCCGGCGCTTCGCGCCACCCTCTCCCCGCCGAGCGGGGAGAGGGGCAACAAGACCCCAAGCATGGCAGGTAGCCCTTCTCCCCGCTGGCGGGGAGAAGGTGGCCGAAGGCCGGATGAGGGGCGACGAGAAGGGAAAATCATGAGACTCGCACAATTCTTTATCCCGCGGCCGATCTTCGCGGCCGTGCTCTCGCTCCTCATCGTGGTCGGCGGCGCGATCGCGCTCTTCAACCTGCCGGTGAGCGAATACCCGAGCGTCGCGCCGCCGACCGTCGTCGTGCGCGCGGCGTATCCCGGCGCGAATCCGAAAGTGATCGCCGAGACCGTTGCCGGCCCGCTCGAGCAGCAGCTCAACGGGATCGAGGGACTGCTGTACATGTTTTCGCAGTCGACGTCCGACGGTCACATGCAATTGACCGCGACGTTCGCCGTCGGCACAGACCTCGACAACGCGCAGGTGCAGGTGCAGAACCGCGTGGCGCAGGCGTTGCCGCGGCTGCCGCAGGAAGTACAGCGCATCGGCGTCGTCACCGAGAAGGCCTCGCCCGACTTCATCATGGTCGTGCACCTCCTCTCGCCCGACAACCGCTACGACATGCTCTACCTCTCGAACTTCGCGCACCTGCGCGTGAAGGACGAGCTGGCCCGCATCAGCGGCGTCGGCGCCGCGCAGGTGTTCGGCGCGGGCGAGTACAGCATGCGCGTGTGGCTCGATCCCGACCGCCTCGCGTCGCGTCAATTGACGGCGACGGACGTCGTGCGCGCGATTCGCGAGCAGAACGTGCAGGTTGCGGCGGGCGTGTTAGGCGCGCCGCCCGCGCCGAGCGATACGACGTTCCAACTCTCCATCAACGCGCAGGGACGCCTCACGACCGAAGAAGAGTTCGCGAACATTGTCGTGCGCGCGACGCCGGACGGGCAGATCACGCGCATTCGCGACGTCGGACGCGTGCAGATCGGCGCGGACCGCTATTCGATGCGCAGCCTCCTCGACAATCAGAATGCCGTCGCCATCGGCATCTTCCAGCGTCCCGGCACGAACGCGATTCAGGCGTCGAACGAAGTCCGCGCGACGATGGAGCGGCTGAAGAGATCGTTCCCCGCCGGCGTCGACTACAAGATCGTCTACGACCCGACGATCTTCGTGCGCCATTCGATCAGCGCGGTCGTGGAGACGCTGTTCGAAGCGATCCTCCTCGTCGTCATCGTCGTGATCGTGTTCCTGCAGACGTGGCGCGCGTCGGTCATTCCGCTCGTCGCCGTCCCGGTCTCGCTCATCGGCACGTTTGCCGTGATGTTGATGCTCGGCTTCTCGCTGAACACACTGTCCTTGTTCGGGCTCGTGCTCGCGATCGGCATCGTCGTCGACGACGCGATCGTCGTCGTCGAGAACGTCGAGCGGCACATCGAGCTCGGCGCGTCGCCGCTCGAAGCGACGCGCGCGGCGATGAGGGAAGTGTCGGGCCCGATCATCGCCATCGCGCTCGTGCTCAGCGCCGTCTTCATTCCGACGGCGTTCATCAGCGGCCTCACCGGCCAGTTCTATCGCCAGTTCGCATTGACGATCGCCATCTCGACGGTCATCTCCGCCTTCAACTCCCTCACCCTCAGCCCCGCCCTCGCATCCCGCCTGCTGCTTCCGCATGGCGCGCCGCGCGACCGTCTGCAGCGCGCCATCGATCGTCTCTTCGGCTGGTTCTTCCGCCTCTTCAATCGCGGCTTCAAGCGCGCGTCGTCGGTCTATTCGTCCGGCGTCGCGCGCGTGCTGCGCGTCTCCGTCGCCGCGCTCGTCGTCTACGTCGGCCTCGTCGCCCTCGGCTGGCTCGGTCTCAACAAAGTGCCGCAGGGATTCGTGCCGCAGCAGGACAAGTCGTATCTCGTCGCGTTCGCGCAACTGCCCGATGCGGCGACGTTGGATCGCACCGAGGCGGTGATTCGGCGGATGTCAGACATCGCGTTGAAGCATCCGGGTGTCGAGAGCTCGGTCGCGTTTCCGGGACTGTCGGTCAACGGATTCGTGAACGCGTCGAATACCGGCATCGTCTTCGTGACGCTGAAGCCGCAGGAAGAGCGAGAGAGCGCGGAGAAGATCGCCGCCGCATTGAATGCAAAGTACTCCGGCATCCAGGAGGCGTACGTCGCGATCTTTCCGCCGCCGCCCGTGCAGGGGCTCGGCAGCATCGGCGGCTTCAAGTTGTTCGTCGAAGATCGCGGCGGCGCGGGATTCGAAGAGTTGTACGCGAACGTGCAGAGCGCGATCGGCGAAGGCTACAAACAGAAGGAGCTGGCCGGACTCTTCTCCAGCTTCCAGGTCAGCGTGCCGCAGATCGACGCGAAGGTCGACCGCGAGCGCGCGAAGACCTACGGCGTGCCGCTCACCGATGTCTTCGACACGCTGCAGGTCTACCTCGGATCGCTCTACGTCAACGACTTCAATCGCTTTGGTCGCACGTACCAGGTCAACGTGCAAGCCGAGCCGAAGTTCCGCATCCAACCGGAAACGATTCAGAGACTCGAAACGCGCAACGATCGCGGCGCGATGGTTCCCCTCGGATCGCTCGTCAATATCGGCAGCGGATACGGACCCGAGCAGGTGATGCACTACAACGGATTTCCCGCGGCCGAGATCAACGGCGCCCCCGCGCCGGGATCCAGCTCGGGACAGGCGCAGAACGCGATCGCGAATGTGTTGCGCAAGAAACTGCCGGACGGAATGTCGTTCGAATGGACGGAGCTCGCGTATCAGGAACTTCTCTCCGGCAACACGATGGTGCTGATCTTTCCGTTGTGCGTGCTGCTCGTGTACGTCGTGCTCGCCGCGCAATACGAGAGCTGGTGGCTGCCGCTCGCCGTCATCCTCGTCGTGCCGCTGACGATCCTCTCCGCGATCGCGGGGGTGTGGGTGACGGGCGGCGACAACAACGTCTTCACACAGATCGCGTTTCTCGTGCTCGCGGGACTCGCATGCAAGAACTCGATCCTCATCATCGAGTTCGCGAAGCACCGCGAGGAACAGGGCGACGATCGCGTGACCGCGATTCTCGAAGCCTGCCGCGTGCGGCTGCGTCCCGTGCTGATGACGTCGATCGCGTTCATCATGGGCGTGCTCCCGCTCGTCTTCTCGCACGGTGCCGGCATGGAGATTCGCCGCGCGATGGGCATCGCGGTCTTCGCCGGCATGCTCGGCGTCACCCTCTTCGGTCTCTTCCTCACGCCCGTCTTCTTCACGTTCCTCGGCAATCTCGTCGACCGTTTCTCGCGCCGCAAGCTCGTCCCCGCGGCAGCCGCCGCGTCGATGCTGCTCGTGCTGTTCGTCAGCATTCCCGCGAAAGCGGACACGTGGTGGCATCAGTTCGACGACCCGGTGCTCGAGAAACTCGAAGCGGACGCGGTCGAATCGAATCACGACGTGCGCATCGCGGTCGCGCGATTCGATGAAGCGCGCGCGTTCTTCACCGAGTCGTCGCGCGATCGCTATCCGCACGTCACCGCGAACGCGTTCGTCGACAAGCGGAAGGAGTTCGAAGTCGAGACGACGACGTACCGCGCCGGCTTCGACGCGTTCTGGGAGCTCGATCTCTTCGGACGCGTGCGCTCGCAAGTGAAGGCGGCGAAGGCGAACGCGGAAAGCTTTCAGGCGTCGCTCGACGACGTACGCGTCATCATCGCCGCGGAAATCGCGCGCAACTATTTCGAGCTCCGCGGATTGCAGCAGCAGCTCGCCGTCGCGGAGAAGAGTCTCACCAATCAGCGCGATACGCTTCGCCTGACGACCGCGCGGCGCGATGCGGGGATTGGCGAGGAGCTCGACGTCGCGCGCGCTTCGGCACGCGTCGCGGCCATCGATGCCGATCTGTCCCCGCTGCGCATCGCCATCGCCGCGCACATGTATCGCGTCGCCGTGCTGACCGGACGCAAGCCGGGCGAGCTCGACGCCGAGCTCGCGCCGCGCGCCTATCCGCCGCTCGCGAAAGAGCTGCCGGTCGGCGACGTGCAGAACCGCCCCGACGTCCGCGCGGCGGAGCGTCGCCTCGCCGCAGCAACCGCGCGCGAAGGAATCGCCAGCGCCGATCTCTATCCGCGCATCAGCATCACCGGCGTCCTCGGATTTCTCGCCGGCCGCGGAAGTCTCTTCGGAAAAAGCGAGTCGCAAACGTGGGCCGTCACTCCCGCGCTCTCCTGGGCCGCGTTCGACCTCGGCAGCGCCCGCGCGCGCCTCCGCGGCGCGAAAGCATCGACGCGCGAAGCCGCCGCGATCTATGAACAAACCGTCCTCCGCGCGCTCGAAGAAACCGAAAACGCGTTCGTCCATTACCGCGAGCAGCAACAGCGGCTGGTGAAACTGAACGATCAGGCTCGTGAAAGCGCGCGTGCATCGGCGATCGCGCGAGCGCGCTACCGCGAAGGCGTAGCCGACTTCCTCGCGCTGCTCGACGCGGAACGCACGCAGCTGCAGGCGGAAGACGCGGTGGCACAAGCCGAGGCGGAAGTGTTCACGAGCGTGGTTGCGGTGTACAAAGCGCTTGGTGGAATCGACACCCCTCACCCGGCCTCCAGTGTGCAACAGCGCGAGCTTCCCGCGCCCACGCCCGCTTCCGCGCCCGGGACGGGGGAACGCCAATCACTTCGCTCGCCCACCCCGGGGGCGGGCGCGGGACGAAGAAAAATCGCCTGGGCTCATAGCGTTTTCTATGAGCCCATGAGCCTCTGCGCCTTTGAGCCTTTGAGCATCGCCTGATGCCCGCACAAACCTTCGACCGCTCGATCGTCGACGGTCCGCTGGGGCGGGCGGTCTGGAAGATCGCCTGGCCGACGATGCTGCAGAACGCGATCGCCGGTCTGCAGGGAATCATCGACCACGTGATGGTCGGTCACTACGTCGGCTACACCGCCAACGCGGCGATCGGCGTCAGCTGGCAGATCATTATCGTCGTCATCGTCTTCATCAGCTCTCTCTTCACGGGCATGGTCGTGCTGGTGACGCGCTTCGCCGGCGCGAACGATCCGGAGAAAGTGAACCGCGTCGTCTATCAGGCGCTCCTCGCCGCGATCGCGCTCTCCGCGATCATGGGCGTCGTCGGCTACACGTCCGCGCCGATGCTGCTCGACGTCGTGCGCGCCGCGCCCGCGGTGCAGCACGAAGCGCTGCCGTTCCTGCGCACGATGTTCGCCGGCATCGGCGGGATGATGCTCTTCTTCATGCTCGGCGCCGCCTTTCGCGCCGCCGGCGACGCGCGCACGCCGCTGCGCCTCGGCGTCGCGTTAACGGCGTTCACCATCGTCTTCAACGTCGCGCTCATCCCGCGCCTCGGCACGCGCGGCGCTGCGCTCGGCACGATCGGCAGCAGCTTGATCGTCGCCGCGTACGGATTGCGCAAGTTCTTCGTGCCCGGCTCGGTGATTCACTTCGGCAAGGGCATGAGCCTCCGGCCCGACTTCGCGATCATCCGCTCGCTGTTCCGCTTCGGACTGCCGGCGGGATTTCAGGGAATCGCGATGAACGTCGCCGGCGTGCTGCTCGTGCGCTTCATCGGCTCGCTCCCGCAGAGCGCGGCCGCGCAGGCCGCGTACGCGGTCGGATACACGGAGCTCTTCTCGCTCATCACCTGGACGTCCTTCGGCCTGATGGGCTCCGCATCGACGATCGCCGGACAAAACCTCGGCGCCGGCCAGCCCGATCGCGCCGCGCGCGGAGTCGCGCTCTCCGCGCGCATCGGTCTCGGCGTCGCCGCGATCGTCGGCACGGCATTCGTCCTCATCCCCGGGGCGTTGCTCGGCGTGTTCGGCATGACCGAGCCGCTCGTCACGACGATCGGCTCGCAACTCCTCCGCTACCTCAGCGTCTCCGGCTTCCTCGTCACCATCGCGCTCAGCTACACCGGCGGCCTGCAGGGCACCGGCGACACGCGCAGCCCGCTCTTCATCTCGATCATTTCGCAGATCGTCGTGCCGATCGGCATGTGCACCTATCTGCAAATGACGCGCGGCCTGCACGCGAGCGACATCTGGCTCGCCATTGTCCTCGGCCACTTCACGCGCGCCGCGCTGAGCGTCCTCCGCTTCAGGCAGGGACGCTGGCGGAACATCGCGGTCGACATCCGCAGTAGCATGCCGGCGTGAACGTCATCCTCTTCGGCGCGACCGGCATGGTGGGGCAGGCCGTTCTTCGAGAATGCCTGCGCGACGACGGCGTCGACAGCGTTCTGGTCGTCGGCCGCAGCTCGACCGGCGTCACGCATCCGAAATTGCGCGAGCAGATTTGCAAGGATCTCTTCGACTGCGCAGCGCTGGACCTTCTCGGTTATGACGCTTGCTTCTTCTGCCTCGGCGTTTCGTCCGCCGGCATGGGCGAAGCGGAGTACACGCGCCTCACGCATGACCTCACGCTCAGCTGGGCGCGCGCGCTCGCGCACATCCAGCCATCGATGACCTTCATCTACGTCTCCGGCGCGGGCACGGGCGGGAAGGCGATGTGGGCGCAGGTGAAGAAGCGCACCGAGGACGCGTTGCTGGCGCTGTTTCCGAGCGCATACATGTTTCGGCTGGCGATGCTGATGCCGATGAATCGCGAAGTGTCGAAAACGCGCTGGACGCGGATCAGCTACATGATTTTCCGTCCGCTGCTGCCGCTGATCCGGCGCATTGCGCCCGGCATGGTCATCACCAGCGAGGAGCTCGGACGCGCGATGATCCGCGCCGCGCGCGAAGGCGCGCCGAAACGCGTGCTCGAGAATCGCGACTTGCGGGAATTGGGCAAGTAAATCTTTCCGGCGCGATCTTGCAACGTTTTGCGGTCAGACGTAGAGTGGAACAAATCGAAATCGGAATCGACGTCCAAAGGAGATTGCATGCACCGCCTCGCACCGCTCCGGTCGTTTCTCATCCTCTCTCTCATTCTCTTTTCCTCTGTGGCGCTTGCACAGTCGCAGGCCACCACCGGCGTCATTGAGGGCACGGTCACCGACGCCACCGGCGGCGCGTTACCCGGCGTGACCATCACGCTTCACAACACCGGCACGAACTTCGAGCAGGTGCAGGTCACGGACAGCACCGGCCGTTTCCGCGGTGTGCTGCTTCCTCTCGGTCCATACGAGGCGAGCGCGAAGCTCGAAGGCTTCGGCCCCCAGCTCGTGAAGGGCCTGAACCTCGGTGTCGGCCAGACACTGACGGTCGACCTCAAGCTCTCGCAGGCGGCGGTCGCCGAGGAGATCGTCGTCACCGCGGCGGCGCCGCTCATCGAGACGGCGCGCACCGAGGGATCGACGCGGCTCGATGAAGACGCGGTTTCGGATCTGCCGAACAACGGCCGCAATTTCCTCGATCTGACGAAGCTCACACCGGGCGTCACCGTTGTGCAGGGGCCCGACGGCGACGAGCTGTCGATCAATGGACAGAAGGGTATTTCCAACAATATCTCCGTCGACGGCGCGGACTTCAATAACCCGTTCTTCGGCGAACAGCGCGGCGGCCAGCGCCCCGCATTTACGTTCAATCTCGACGCGGTCAAGGAGCTGGTCGTCGTCGCCGACGGCGCGAACGCGGAATTCGGCCGCTCCACGTCGGGCTTCGTCAACGTCATTACGAAATCGGGCACGAATCAATCGGCCGGTACGGTGCATTTCGTCTTCAAGAACGACGCGTTGTCCGGACGCTCGAAGAAACCGGCCGGCGGCGAAGCGCCGAAATTCGATTTCAACCAGTATCAGACCGGATTCACCCTCGGCGGCCCGATCGTGCGCGACAAATTCTTCTACTTCACCGCGCTCGATTTCCAGAAAGCCGATTCGACGAAACAGACGGAGCTGGGCCGCATTGAAAAGCGCGTCGTCGATGCGCTGGCGGCGCTCGGCAGCCCCAATGAAAATGGTCCCATTACGCGCACCAACGACGCGCGCGTGTTCCTGTTGAAGGGCGACTGGAACGCGAGCCAGAAGAACCTCGTCACCTTGCGCTACAACTACACGTGGTCGGAGCAGGAGAACGGCACGTTCGACGTCGACTCCTGGGGCCGCAGCGCCAATGCGATCGAAAAGGATTATTCGAACGCCGGCACCGGCAGCGTGATCACGACGTTCACCAGCAATCTATTGAACGAATTGCGCTTCCAGTACGCGCGCGAAGACCGTCCCCGTCCCTACAATGGACCGAACATCACGGGACAGAATCGCCCGCTGCCGGATACGGCATTCGATTTCGGCAGCGCCTATCGCTTCGGCATGCCGTTCTTCATCCCCGTCGAGTATTACGACACGCGCGTGCAGTTCAACGACAACGTGTCGTGGCTCAAAGGCGCGCACTCGATCAAGCTCGGCGCCGAATTCAACCGCGTCAACTCCATTCAGACGTTCGTCGGATTCGCCAACGGCCGCTACATCTTCAGCTCGACCGACGGATTCCTCAATTACCTGCACAATTCGAATTACGTCGAGTGCTCGAACGGCAGTTCGTCGCAGAATGGCACGTGTCCTGCCGGAACGAGCATTACCGGCCCGGTGCTCTTGTATTTGCAGCAAGCCGGCGTCGGCGGACTGTCCGTCGAAGAAGCGGGCACGCAGGAGATTCCGCAGAACGAGCCGGCCGTCTTCGTTCAGGACGCGTGGCAGGTCAATCCGAATTTGAACGTTCAATACGGAGTGCGTTGGGAAGCGGAGATCGAGCCCGACCCCATTACGCCGGCCGACAAAGTGTTCTTTGCGCCGTTCATCGGCAAGACCAGCAAAGGACAGGAATTTCCGTCCAATGGAAAAATCCCGTCTGATTACAACATGTGGCAGCCTCGCCTCGGCCTGTCGTGGAATCCGGGCGGCGACGGCAAGAAGGTGTTCCGCGCCAGCGCCGGCATCTTCTATGGCCGCATTCCCGGCCTCTCCCTCGCTTCTACGCGCTCCACGAACGGCAGCCGCGGCCAGTCGATTTTCCGCAATAGCGCGCTGACGGCGATTCTCGGTCCGGTGCCGGCCTATCCGAACCTGATTCCCGCGAGTCAGATCGGCGCGCCGTTCCTCCCCGACGTGTTCGTGTTCGATAAAGACTTCCAGAATCCGCGCACGACGTCGTACAGCGCGTCGTGGGAGCAGGAGCTGATCAAGGATTACGCGTTCCTCGTGAAATACAACTATGCGAAGGGCTCGCACATCACGCGGTTCATCAACCGCAACGATCCGCTTCTCGGATCGCCGTGGGGCAGCGGGCTCGCGCCGGGTGGAGCGAACGGCATCAATACGCTGACCGTGGTCGAGTCGTCCGCGAAGAGCCTCTATAAGGGAGTGACGCTCGGCATCACGAAGCGGCCGTCGCACAATGTGCAATTCCAGGCCTATTACACCTATTCGAAAGACATGTCGGACGACGACAACGAGCGCGATCCGTTTACGTTCCGCTATGCGAAGGTGACGGACCTGGCGGCCGAATATGGCTACTCCGATCGCGACCAGCGCCATCGCTTCAATTCCTGGCTCTTGTGGAACGCGCCATACGGCGTCGACCTCAATATCCGTTATTCCTATCGTTCCGCGCAGCCGCAGTCGATCTCCTGCGTCGTGAGCGCGGCGTATTGCGGCAAGGACCAGTTCGGAAATTCCCGCTTCAATGCCATCGCGGCGACGCCGCAGGACCGCATCAATCCGGACGGCTCGGTGACGCGCCGCAACCTCGGACGCAAGGACAATGAGTTCTCGTCGTTCGACTTCCGCGTGTCGCGGCAGTTCGCAGTCGGCGGTGTGACGGTCGAGCCGGCGCTCGACGTCTTCAATCTCTTCAATGCCTCGAATTTCCGCCGCCCCGAAGTCACGAACCTCATCTTCAACTTCGACGGAACGGTCCAGAGCGGCAACGGCGATCCGCGCCAGATGCAGCTGGCCGTGCGGGTGCTTTGGTAGCGAAGTTTTCATCGGTGCGTGCCGTCCTGTTCGATTGGGACGGCACGCTCGCCGATACGGCGGAAGCGACCTTTCGCTGCTACGTGCGCACTTTCGAGTCCTTCGCGATCCCATTCGATCGCGTGACCTACACGCGTACGTACTCGCCGAACTGGTATCACACGTTCCGCGCGATCGGATTGCCGGAGGAGCACTGGCCGGCGGCCGACCAGCGCTGGCTCGCGAATTTCGCCGATGAACAGACCGCGCTGATGGACGGCGCGCGCGGCGTGCTCGAAGGCCTTACCGCCAACGGAATCGCGACCGGCATCGTGACGAGCGGCAACCGCGTGCGCGTCTCGCGCGAGCTCGAAACGCACGGCATCGCCGCGCACATCCACGCGTGCGTCTACGGATGCGACGTCACGCAAAAGAAACCGCACCCCGAGGGATTGCTGCGCTGCCTCGAATCCCTCGGCGTCCCCGCGCGCGACGCGCTGTACGTCGGCGACAGCCCTGAGGACATCGAGATGGCGCGCGGCGCGGGAGTGCGATCGATCGCGATTCCGGGCGGGTACCCGAATCGCGACGCGCTCCTCGCGGCAAAGCCGGACCGCGTGCTGGAGTCGCTGCGCGAGCTGCTCTAGGTGTGGAGCCTGCGCTACTCCGCGTACTTTTTCTTCGCCGCCACGCTCACCGTTTTCCACTTGCCGTTCTCGAGGATCGCCGCCGTGAGCGAGCCGCCGTAGACGCAGCCGGTGTCGAGGCCGAGCGCGCAGCGGTCGAACTTCGGCTCGCGCAGCGGGGTGTGGCCGTACACGACGAAGCGGTCGCCGCGCCATTTCTCGGACCACAGCACGTCGCCCTTGCGGCGCTTTTCCTTCGGCACGTACTTCCACGATCCGTTCGACTTGCGGATCCAGCGCAGGCGATGGACGACGTCTTTCTCGCGCTCGACTTCGTCCTGCGTGACCTGCATCTGCGGGAGAAAGCCGCCGTGCACGACCGCGACGTCGTGGCTCTCGATGTCGATGACGAGCGGCCACGACGCGATGAAGCGCAGCAGATCGCGGCGTTTCAAGACGTCGCGGCTGTCGCGCGAGAAGAGCCGCAGCAGCGACTTCGACTCATCGAGGAGCTTGATCTCGTTGTTGCCGCGCACGGCGCGATAGCCGCGCTCGCGCCAGAGATCGAGACAGCGCGCGGGCGCGGGACCTTTCGTCACGATGTCGCCGGCGGAGACGACGAGATCGTTGCGGCGCGGCTCGACGCGCGCGAGCAATTCCGTCAGCTCGTCGAAGCATCCGTGGATGTCGCCGATGACGATCACGCGCGCATTCGCGGACGCGCGCACCGGCTCGTAAATCAGTTCCCGCGCCATGTGCTCCAGTAATTCGACATTCGCGCCAGCCACTGGCGCGGCGGCTCCGCGTACACGCGCGCGCCGATCGTCTCCGCTTCGCGTTCAAGCTCGAGCTGGCGCGCGGCGATGGCGTCGAGCATGGCCACGACGAACGCGCGGCGGCCGAGGTGACGCGCGTCGGATGCGACGACGCGGCGCAGCACCGTGAGGTCGTGATGATCGCCGAGTGTTTTCGACATCGTCTCCATCACCGTCGCGTACGGCTTCATCACGTCGGGCCAGACGTGACGCAAGAGCTGCGTGTGGTACCAGTGCTCCTTCACGCGCTTGCGCCATTCGTGAAAGTCGTCCGGCAGTTTCGTGTCGACGGCGACTCTCATCGCGCGCCGTCCGTTGCGATACGTGCGCGCGAGTCCGTCGGCGATCGTGTCGAACGAGTCGGCGAGCGGCGGCCACGAGTCGACGCGATCCAACGCGGTTTGCAAGAGCGCGAGCGCGCCGTCGATGTGCGCGGACAACTCGTGCGCCGAGGGGCGTCGCTTTTTGAGCAGCCTCCGCGTGCGACGCAGCGTCGCGCCCGGCAACGGCGTTATCTTCGCGAGTTTCTCCAGCGCCTCGAGCACGGCGTCGGCGTCGCGCGCGCCGGCGAGCGTGTGTCCGGCGTCGCGGTACCACGCGTTCTCGACGTCGAACTGCGCGCCGAACGGCTCGCGCGCGAGGCGCAGCACCGCGCGGATTTCCTTGAATCGTTTTCTCGCGTCATGCACGCGCTTCTCGACCGGCGCCTTGCGATCGGTCAGCTGCTCGCGCGCCCGGGCGATCTGTTCGCGCACGATGCGCGCGATTGCAGCGCCCGTCGTCTCATCGTGCTCGATCGCGTAGGCCATCTTCGTTCGATCCTGCTTCTGACGACACCGTCATCCTGAGCCGCGAAGACAGCGAAGGATCTCTAACTACGCAAACGTTTCGCATTTAGAGATCCTTCGCCGTCTTCGCGGCTCAGGATGACGGTGAAGACGTCGTTCGCTTCAGGATGACATGCCCCGCGTAAATCCGTGTAAAGTCCGCCGCCGCCGCGCGTGCCGCACTAGAATCGCGGGCGGTGCCCGGAGCCAGCCCGCTTCCGCTGCTGAACCGCGAGCTCAGCCGTCTCGACTACAACCGCCGCGTTCTTGCGAAGGCAGAAGACCGCGCGGTGCCGCTGCTCGACCGGCTGCGCTTCGTCACGTTCTGCTCGAAAAATCTCGACGAGTTCTTCATGGTGCGCGCGGGCGCAACGCGCGATCTCCTCGACGCCGGCATCGCCGAGCGCACGCCGGACGGCATGCTGCCGTCCGAACAGATGGCCGCGATCCGCAAACGCGCGGGCGAGCTGCTCGATGACATGAGCCGCTGCATCAACGAGCAGATCCTGCCGTCGCTGCGCGAGCACGACGTCTCAGTGCAATCGTTCACCGAGATCTCCGCCGACGAGCAGAAGCGGCTCGGCGATTACTTTCGCGACCGCGTCGCGCCGCTGCTCACGCCGCTGGCGATCGATCCCGGACATCCGTTTCCGTTCGTCGCGAACCAGACGCTCAACATCGCCGTGCTCGTCGAGTCGGCGCGCGGCGGCGAGCACGTCGTTCTGTTCAAACTGCCGCCGCTCGTGCCGCGATTCATCCCCGTCGGCGAGCGGCGCTTCGTCGCGATCGAGTCGCTGCTCGTCGCGAAGCTCGATCATTTCTTTCCCGCGCTGAAAGTGCGGCGCGCGGTGCTCTTTCGCGTGATTCGCAATTCCGAGCTGAGCATCGACGACGACGAGATCGAAGACCTGCGCGACTCCGTCGAAGCGGAGCTGCGGCGGCGCGAGCGGAAGCAGGTGGTCTGTCTCGAGATCGACGCGCGCGCCAGCGACGAGCTCCTCGGCGTGCTGATGGAAGGGACGCGTGCGCGCGCCGAGGATGTCTATCGCATCAGCGGATTCCTGAAGCTGAGCGACTTCGCGGATCTGTGCGACGCGGTCGACGATCCGAAGCTGCAGTATCAGCCGTTCAATCCGCGGCTGCCGCAGCGACTCGTCACCAGCGCCGATATTTTCTCGATCATCCGCGACGGCGACGTGCTGCTGCATCGCCCGTACGACTCGTTCACCGCGATCATCGAGCTGCTGCACGCGGCGGCGAACGATCCCGCGGTCGTCGCGATCAAGCAGACGCTGTATCAGACCGACGAACAGTCGCCGGTCGTCGACAAGCTCGTGCTCGCGGCGCGCAACGGCAAACAGGTCACGGTCGTGATCGAGCTGCAGGCGCGGTTCCAGGAGAAGCGCAACATTGCGCTCGCCGAGCGCCTGCACGACGCCGGCGCGCAGGTCGTGTACGGGCTCGTCGGCATCCAGGCGCACGCGAAAGTGTGCGTGATCGTGCGCGCGGAAGAGGGGCGGCTGCGGCACTACGTCCACCTCTCGACCGGCAACTACAACACCGACACCGCGCGCGCGTATACCGATCTCGATCTGCTGACCGCGAACGAGACGTTCGGCCACGAGGCCTCGCAGCTCGTCAACGTGTTGACCGGATTCAGCAAGGCCAGTCTGTCGCAGGTGCTGGAACGGCAGGGGCCGCGCCCGCAGTGGAAGGAATTCGTGATCGCGCCGTTCGAGTATCAGAAGGTGCTGTTCGCGAAGATCGAGCGCGAGACGAAGCATGCGAAGGACAAGAAGCCGGCGCGCATCGCGGCGAAGCTCAACGCGCTCGTCGATCCCCTGATCATCGAGGCGCTCTACCGCGCCGCGTCCTTCGGCGTGAAGATCGATCTCATCGTGCGCGGCATCTGCTGCCTCGTGCCGCGCGAGAACATCCGCGTGGTCTCCGTCGTCGACCGCTTCCTCGAGCACTCGCGCATCATCCGATTCGAGAACGGCGGCAACCCCGAGACGTTCCTCTCCAGCGGCGACTGGATGCCGCGCAACTTCCACCGCCGCGTCGAAGTCATGTTCCCCCTGCGCGACCCGGGCGTGCGCGAGCAAGCCGACCAGATCTTCGAGATCGTCCTGCAGGACAGCGCATCCTCGTGGACCCTGCAGCCCGACGGCAGCTGGATCCGCTCGAACGGAACGTTCTCCGCGCAACAACGCTTCATCGACGTCACCCGCGCCGAGGCCGTGGCGATGGGACCGTACGACGAGTCGATTGAAGAAGCACCGCGGATTCGGAGGAAGAAGGCGAAAGCAGGCTCACAGGCTCATAGGCGCAAAGGCTCATAGAAGCCATGAGCCCATGAGCCCATGAGCCCATGAGCCTATGAGCCTATGAGCCCATGAGCCCATGAGCCTATGAGCCCATGAGCCCATGAGCCCATGAGCCCATGAGCCTATGAGCCCATGAGCCTATGAGCCTTTCTTCCTCTTCGCCTTCCGCCGCGCCACCCCCGGCCGCTTGATCGCCTCGTCATACCGCGGGATCCGCACTGCTTCCGCGCGCGCGATCTCGATGAAGCGTTGCTGGCTGCGTACGCCGCGTGCACTGGACTTGCGGCGGCGATAGGTGCCGTCCGGCTGGAGTCGCCATGCTTTCACGTCGTCGGAGAGACTCGTCGCGAGGATCTGGTGCTCGATGCGGTCGCAGAGCGCGGCGCCGAGGACGGGCCACGCGACTTCGATGCGGCTGAAGAAATTGCGCGGCATCCAGTCGCCGCTTGCGATCCACACCTCGGTCGCGCCGCCGTTGCGGAACACGAACATGCGGCTGTGCTCGAGGAAGCGATCGACGATCGACACGACGCGGATGTTCTCGCGCGGCACGAGGCAGCAGATGCCGCGCACGATGAGATCGATCTTCACGCCCGCCGCCGCCGCGCGGTACAGCGCGCGGATCACTTCCGTTTCCACGAGCGCGTTCATCTTCGCGGTGATCTGCGCCGGCCGTCCCGCGCGCGCGTGCTTCTCCTCGCGCTCGATCATCGACAGCACCCACGCGTGGTAATGCATCGGCGCGGCGACGAAGCGCTTCCACTTCCAGTCCGCCCCGTGGTTTTGAAACACTTCCTGCGCGGTGTCGGCGCTGTAGCCGGTGAGGAGGTTCATCAGCTGCGCGGCGTCGTCGCCGAAATCGGGGTGCGCGGTGAAGAGATCGAGATCGGTGTACAGCCGCGCGGTCGCCGCGCTGTAGTTGCCGGTCGAGAGGTGCACGTATCGCCGCAGCTCGTTCCCCTCGTTGCGTACCACGAGACAGATCTTGCAATGCGTCTTGATGCCGACGAGTCCATACACCACCTGCACGCCCGCCTCTTCGAGCCGCCGCGCCCAGACGATGTTGCGCGCCTCGTCGAAGCGCGCCTGCAGCTCGACGACCACCGTCACCTGTTTCCCGCGCTCGGCCGCGCGCGCGAGCGCCTCGGCCACGACCGACTCCGGGCCGCTGCGATAGAGCGTCTGCTTGATCGCGACGACGTTCGGATCGTCGGCCGCGCTCTGAAGGAATTCGACGACCGCGCTGTAAGAGTCGTACGGGCGATGTAGCAGCACGTCCGTCGCGCGGATGATCGAGAACATGTCGCCGCTCGTCGCCAGCTCCGCCGGCATGCGCGGATTGAACGGCTCGTCGCGCAACGACGGCTTGTCAATGCGCGTGTAGATCTGCATCAGATCGCCGAGCTTCGGCAGACGCGCGGAAAGCCACGTGTCCTCGCGCTCGACTTCGAGCTCGTTCTGCAGGAGCGCGACGATGAAGTCGCTGGCGTCGCGGCCGATCTCCATCCAGACGACTTCCTTCCGCTCGCGCCGTCGCAGCTCCGTCTCGACCGACTTGAGCAGGTCTTCGACTTCGTCCTCTTCGCGCAGAAGCATGTCGGCGTTGCGGATGACGCGGAACGGCACGACCTCCTCGACTTTGAGACCGGGGAAGAATCGCGCGACATGCAGGCGGATCACGTCTTCGATCGGGATGTAGCTCGCCGCGGTCCCCGGCAGCGCGATGAAGCGCGGCAGCGTCGGCGGGACGCGGATGAAGGCGATGTGTGTCTCGCCGTCGCTGCCGAGGACGATGGCGAGCGTGAGAGCGCCACTGGCGAGGAAGGGGAAGGGGTGGGCGGGATCGAACGCCAGCGGCGTGAGCACGGGCGCGATGCGTGCTTCAAATTCTTCCGCGAGCGCCGCGTCCTGTTTCTTCGTCGCGCCTTTCACGGTTCCGATGCGCACGCCGACGCCGCGCAGCGCGGTCGCGACGTCTTCGTACACCGCGTGCATTTCGCGCAGGAACGACTTCACGCGCGCGCGGATCGCTTTGAGTTGCTGCTTCGGCGTGAGCCCGTCGACGGACCGCTCGCGGATGCCGCTCTCGATCAGCGCGTGGATCGCGCCGGCGCGCACCATCAGGAACTCGTCGAGATTGTTCGCGGCGATGCTGAGGAACTTCACGCGCTCGAGCAGCGGCACGCGCTCGTCTTCCGCCTCGGCGAGCACGCGCCGGTTGAACTCGAGCCAGCTCAGCTCGCGGTTGAAGAACTCGCCCGGCGCGACGTCAGTGGTCGCCACCATGGGATCGTATCAACTCGCCGTATCAACTCGCCGTCCGGCGACCGCTCAGGCTTCGCGGTCGCCCACCCACAACTCCGGCGGAGCAAGGTCGGGACGCCGCGTGCGCCACAGGCGCACCGTCTCGTCCTCGTCGTTGCTCGCCGTCCACGCCGCATCGGACGTGATCTCATATTCCCACGCGCGCAGATGCGGCTCCGAGACCGCTCCCGATTTCTGCAACGCGCCGCCGGACCACGTGTAGATCGCTCGCATGGGCGACAGTCTGTTCATATTGGGCTGTAACGTGTGTGGAGAGCGTGTAAAAAATCGCGTCATTCGATTTTGTTCTTGACATCGCTCGCTCGGGCGTGCGAAGCGTACCGCCGTCATGAAGAAGTGGGGAAAACTCGAGTCCGGCGAGAAGGTGCGGCTGCACGACATCGATCCAGACGCCACTCCCGACTTTCGCGGATCGAAGGCCGCCGCGGAAGAGAAGCGCGACAAGATGCGCACGACGCTGGACGAGCTGCAGGAGCTGATGTGGGCCGAGCATCGCCGCCGATTGCTCATCGTCCTGCAGGGGATGGACACGGCGGGCAAAGACGGCACGATCCGTTACCTGATGGACGGCTTCAACGCCGCGAGCGTGCGCGTGGCGTCGTTCAAGAAACCGACGGCGCCCGAGCTCGATCATGACTTTCTCTGGCGCATCCATCAACAAGTTCCCGGCAACGGCGAGATCGTCATCTTCAACCGCAGCCACTACGAAGACGTCCTCATCGTCCGCGTGCACGAGTTCGTGCCTGAAGACGTCTGGCGCCAGCGCTATGAGCAGATCAACGACTTCGAGCGGATGCTGACCGAGAGCGGCACCACCATCCTCAAGTTCTTCCTGCACATCAGCAAAGACGAACAGAAAGAGCGCCTCCAGGAACGCGTCGCCGACCCGCAAAAACACTGGAAATTCAACGCCGGCGACCTCGAAGAGCGGAAGCTGTGGGACGAATATCAGAAAGCGTACGAAGACGCGCTCGAGAAAACGACGACCGATCACGCGCCGTGGTACATCGTCCCCGCGAACCGAAAGTGGTATCGCAATTACGTGATCGGCTCGGTGGTGATCGAGACGATGAAGAAGTTCAGGATGAAGTATCCGACGGTGGATGTGGGGAACGTGGTGATTGAGTAAGGGCTTCGCTGGTGGCGGCTACGCTGATGGCAGCTTCGCAGATGGCAGATGGCAGATGGCAGCTTCGCTGATGGCGAGGAGTTGAAGTTCGAAGCTCGAGGTGCGAATTACGAATGAAGAAACTTCTTCGCACTTCGCACCGAACCTCGCCATCCGCCATCCGCCATCCGCGCAGCTGCCCACAGCGCAGCACAGCGCTATCATCCCCCCGTGATCAAGATCCTCGTCAGCGCCTGTCTCCTCGGCTCGCCCGTGCGTCACGACGCGCGCGACAAGAAGTGTGATCACGCTGTTCTTCAACGCTGGATCGACGAAGGACGGGTTGTATCTGTGTGTCCGGAAATGCTCGGCAGACTCGGAACGCCGCGTCCTCCGTCGGAGATCGTGCACGTTGACGGCGCGCGCCGCGTGATGACGAATCAGGGTCGCGACGTCACGCGCGAGTTTGAACGCGGCGCGATCGCGTCGGCGGAGGAAGCGAAGCGTCACGACGTGCGCGTGGCGATCTTGAAGAGCAACAGTCCGTCGTGCGGAAGCGGTGTTGTTTACGACGGGACGTTCACCAGCACGAAGATCGCGGGCGACGGCGTGACGACGGCGCTGCTCCGCGCGCGCGGCATCACCGTGTTCTCGGAAGAAGAGCTCGACGTTGCGGACGCGTATGTACGCTCGCTGGAAACTGCGAATTGACGCGTGATTTACACCCTCGCAACATGAGCAAAGTATTCGTCAACATCGGACTTAGCCTCGATGGCTACATGGCACCGGAAGGAATGACCATGGAGAATCCCGGGTACAAGAACTGGGGCGCCAAGTGGGGTGCGCTGATGGGCTGGCTCCTCAATCAGCAGTACTTCCGCGAGAACCTCAAGTTCGGACCAGGGGGAGAGACCGGCCCGGTCAATGACCTGGTTCGCAGCACCACGGAGCGCATCGGCGCCAACATCATGGGTAAGCGAATGTTCGACCAGGGCGAGCGCGCCTGGCCGGAGGATGCTCCGTTTCACACAGCGGTCTACGTTCTTACCAATGAGAAACGCGAACCGTGGGCGCGCCCCGGTGGGACGACCTTTCACTTCATCAATGACGGGCCTGAGCGTGCCCTGGAACTGGCTCGGGAATCCGCGGGCAGTCGGGATATTCGAATCGCGGGTGGAGCGGATGTGATCCAGCAGTATCTGAACCTGGGTGTCGTCGACGAGCTGGAAATCGCGCTGGCACCCGTGTTGTTCGGCGGCGGACGGCGTCTCTTCGAGAACCTGCGCGAGCCCGGGCCGCAGTTTCGCATTGACAGGGTTCTTGACGGACCAGCCGCCACACACCTGCGCTATGTGCGTCAGTGATGGCGGACGAACGGAAGCGGTGTCGTCGATACGGTAGGATCGCCGTGAACCGACAGAGTGATCGTCGTGCCTTCACCTCGCCGGTATGCGGATCAGATGGGTCAATGGTTTTGAATCACCAATCAAAGCGTCTGCCTGCCGAGTGAACATCTTTGATGGGCGAGATAAGGCTCCTTGCCTGGCGTGACATACGTGCTTGATTGTCGCGACATGATCTTTGATTGGCGAGGCGAGTTTTTTGATGCGCGAGACCAGCCCCATTGCCTCGTGAGACAAGATTCCTTGCCTGGCGTGGTCAGAAGCCAGCCTCGCACGTCGAATTGCAAGGCGCGAGGGATCAAACCTTTTGCCTCGCGAGGCAAAGGTGCTGTCGCGACAATCAATTGCCATTTCGCGACAATCAAGCCCCCATGTCGCGACAATCAAGCTCCATTGCCTCGCCAATCAAAATCGATTGGTCGCCAATCAAGTTTGTTGCCGTGCGAATCAAGCCCCGTTGTCGCGCAGGGCGAGCTTGTTGTCGCGCGGAGCGAGCTTGTTGTCGCGCGAATCAAGCTCCCTTGCTTCGCGGGGCAAAGTCATTGACGCGTGAATCAAACCGCTTGACTCGCTTGTCAACGCTTTACCTTGGAGCTCCGCTTCTTTGCCTTCGAGCAGATGCGCGCGGCGCTCATTTCACGACCGACGCGAACTGCACGCTCGGGTCCTGCGAGACGTTGTCGACGATCGAGCTGTAGACGAACGCCGCTCCGGTGCCCATGCGCACGACGACGTACTCGCCGGCCTGCAGCGCGAAGCCGAGGAGCTGGCTCGACTCCGTCTGCGTGTAGTAGTTCGCCGGGTAGTCGACGTCGACTTCCTCGGTGCGCCTCGTTCCGTTGGCGCGCACGATCGCCGGACGCGCTCGCGCGCACGCTCGCGAATTTCGAGCGGCGAGATGCTCACGAATCCGCTTCCGTTCGCGATCCTCGCCGCGTTCGCCGCGCCGCAGCTCCTCCTCGGCGTATTGATCGTCCGCTACCTGCAATTCATCGCGCTCAATCGCTCCACGCTCGCGCACCTGACGTGGAAGCAGCTCGCGGCCGTACCGCTGCTCGATCTCATCATGCTGTACACGTGGTTCGTGCCGTTTTTCTCGAACGAGATCACCTGGCGCGGCTACCGCGCGCGCATCGGCCGCGACACGGAGATGATTCAGATCGCGGCCTGACAACGTTTAGAATCTCTCCCCCATGAAAGAACGTGTGGACGCCATCCTCCGGCGCAATCAGGGGGAGTATCTCGAGTCGCTGCTTCCGCCGCGCGACGCGCTGCTCGAGGAGATGGAGAAATTCGCGGATGAGAACAATCATCCGATCGCCGATCCCGAAGTCACGCAGCTGATGCGGACGATCGTGCGGATGAAACGGCCGCGGCGCATTCTCGAAGTCGGTACGAACATCGGCTACTCGGTGATCGTCCTCGGACGCGAGAGCGATTCCGAGGCGGTGATCGAGACGATCGAGATCGACCACAACACGCTCACCACCGCGAAGCGGTTCGTGAGCGAAGCGCAGCTGCCGTGCCGCGTCGTTTTCCACGAAGGCGCTGCGCTCGACGTGATCCCGCGCCTCACCGGCCCATTCGACTTCGTCTTCATCGACTGCGTGAAGACCGAGTACGGCGACTACCTCGACGCGCTGCTGCCGAAGGTCGCGCGTGACGCCGTGATCGTCTGCGACAACCTGCTCTGGAAGGGACAAGTCGCGGCGGGCACGCACGATGGCCCGACGGACGCGCTGCGCGCGTTCAACAAGCGCATCTCGAATGATCCGCGATTGCTCACGATCATCCTGCCTCTCGGGGATGGGACAGGGATCTCGGTCGTGGTGTAGCGCAGGCTTTCCAGCCTGCGCCCCGGGAGGCAGGCTGGAAAGCCTGCCCCACACCAAAAGAAAACGGCGGGCTAAAGCCCGCCGCTTCACTTTTCGCGTTTGTCGAAACTTACTTCGTTGCCACGCTCGCGGTTTTGACCATGCCCTTTACGGGGATCGTCACCACGGGATGGACCTTGTCGTTCGTCTGGATCGTGACCGTGCCGTCGAGGGCGCCGCTCTTCGCGGCCTTGTCGACCTGCACCGTCACTTCGTACTCGCCCTTGTTCGCGCTTGGCGCGACCGAGACGCTGACGCCCGGGACGTTCGACTCGGCCTTCGTCACCTGGAAGGACTCCGGCGTCTTGAGGTCGTTCGAGCGGAGCATGATGATGCGCGTCGCGGCGGCGTCGCTCGGAGCGACTTCGCCGAAGTTGAGCGCGGTCGGCTCGACGCGGATGGACGGGCGGACCACGCCGGTCACGCTGATCCAGTACTCCGGCTGGTGCTTGGAGTTGGTCAACACGTGGACCTTCTCGGCGAGCGGGCCGACCTTGGAGTCGGGGCCGCCGACGGTGACGTCGAGCTTGTACTGGTTCTGACCTTCGCGTCCGACGTTCGGGATGACGTCGAGGCCTTCATTCTTCTTGACGTCGACCTTGATCCACTCCTGCGGCGACTCGACCTTCGTGATCTGGAACGGCTCGGTCTCGTCGGAGTAGAGCGTCACCGACTGCTTCTCGGAGTCGCCCTGCAGCATGTTGAAGCGGATGAAGCCCGCCGGATACGCCTCGACGAACGGCTTCACCACGGCGGTGATCGTCACCTGCGCGTTCGGCGTCGTCGGATCGTTCGTCTCGATCGTGATGCCCTTGTTGATCGGGCCGGCGAAGTTGGTGGTATCGACGTGCGCCGACACCTTTCCGGTCGCGCCCGGCTTGATGATCTTGTCGAAGTCGGCGACCGTGCAGCCACAGGTCGGCTTCGCGGCGATGATCTCCAGGTCCGTCGTGCCGGTGTTCTTCACCAGGAACGACCATTCCAGCTTCTCTCCCTTGGCAACCGTGCCGAAATCCTTCAGCGGATCGACGAGGGTGAGCCGCGGGCCCTTCACCTCATCCTCGGCGAAGGCAGCAAAAGATGCCGTGAGCATCAGAACCGCGAGCGTGATGAAAACCAATCGCTTCGACATTGCGCGAAACCCTCCTGTGGTTTAGAAGACCTGTTGGTCAGGCCAGCGTTCCGAACACCGGCGTGAAAACGGCCATTCCCCTTGATTGGATGGCGGATGGCAGATGGCAGATGGCGAAAAAACGCTGTTCGTGCTCTGCCATCTGCCATCCGCGATCTGCCATCTCGGTTCAAAGCATGATATTTGCGAAGTGACGACCGATGCCGCACCTCACTGAAATCCCCAACGTAAAACGCGTTTACCTGATCGGTATCTCCGGGACGGCGATGGCCTCGCTGGCCGGGATGCTCCAGCAGCGCGGGTACGAAGTCTCGGGATCCGACGAGCACATCTATCCGCCGATGTCGACATACCTCGAACGACTGCGGATTCCCGTGCTCGAAGAGTATACGAAGGAGCATCTGGAAACGTTCCGTCCCGATCTCGTGGTGATCGGCAATGCCGCGGCGAATACCAACGCCGAGGCGGCCGCGACGGTGGAGATGGACCTGCCGTACACGTCGATGCCGGAGGCGATCTATCACCTCTTCATCAAAGGCAAACACTCGATCGTCATCACCGGCACACACGGAAAGACGACCACGACGTCGCTGATGGCGTGGATGCTCGAGGCCGCGGGACGCGATCCCGGCATGGTCGTCGGCGGCATCCCGCTCAACTTCAATCAGAACTTCAAGCTCGGCGACGGACCCGACTTCGTCATCGAGGGCGACGAGTACAACACCGCGTTCTTCGACAAGGGACCGAAGTTTCTGCACTACCGCGCGAACACGCTGCTGGTGAACAACATCGAGTTCGATCACGCCGACATCTACGCGAATCTCGATGCGATCATCGCCGCGTTCCGCGTGGCGGTCGAGCGCGTCGCGCGCGAGGATGTGATCGTCGCCAACGGCGACGACGAGCACGTGATGGGACTGCGCGGCAACGCGGTTGCGCGCTGGGTGACGTTCGGCTGGGACCGCAAGTGCGACGCGTTCGCGATGGACGCTGCCGAGCATCCGGAGGGAACGGAGTTCACGGCGTGGTGGGAAGGGAAGGAGTGGGCGCGTTTCCGCACGACGCTCTCCGGAAAACACAACGTGCTCAACGCGCTCGCCGACGCGGTGATCGCGAAGTTGCGCGGCGTCTCCGATGCCGACATTCAAAAAGGATTCGAGACCTTCCAGGGCATCAAGCGGCGCATGGAAGTACGCGGTACCGAGCGCGGCGTCACGGTCATCGACGATTTCGCGCATCATCCGACCGCGATCGCGACGACGCTCAAAGGCGCGCGCGACCGTTATCCGGGGCAGCGCATCTGGGCGCTCTTCGAGCCGCGCTCGATCTCGTCGTCGCGCAAGGAATTCGAGAGCGGCTACATCGACGCGTTCGCCAACGCCGACCGCGTGATCATCGGACCGATCTTTCACCTGCAGCGCTACGAGACACGCTACGGACTCGACAAGATGATGTCGGTGCCGGCGATCATGCAGAGCCTCAGCGTGCCGACAGAACAGATCGACGACATTGACGACATTGCGAAGCGGGTTGCACGGGACGCAAAAGACGGGGACGTGGTTCTCGTGATGTCGTCGGGCGCCTTTGGTGGCGTGCACGAGAAGATCTTGGCGGAATTGAAGGTGACGGCATCGTCATCCTGAGCCGCGAAGACGGCGAAGGATCTCTGAATGCGAGACGTTTGCGTCGCACGAGATCCTTCGGCGTCTCCGCGCCTCAGGATGACGAAGGGGGAATAGCTCCCTGGCCCAGCCCGTTCGACGCGGCACCATGCACGAACAGAAAGCACACGACCTCCTGCGGAAGCACAATATTTCTCTCAGCGATGTGAAGGAGCGGCGCACTTCGCTGCACCATCTCCGTCAGATCGTCCACGCCGAAGAGCTGCCGTTCGACGTATTCAAAGCACTTGTGAAACTGCGCCACTAGTTCAATACAATGCGCACCTTCTATGGGTTTTCGCGAAGACGCGCAGGTTCTGATCCAACAAAAAAAGTTCGATGAGCTCGAGTCGCTCTGGATGAACCAGATCGAGAGCGACCCGAAGGACGTCGACACTTTTCTTCATCTCGGCAAGCAGCTCCGCAAGTCCGAGCAGCGCACGCAGTCGGACACGCTCCTCGGTCTCCTCTCCGACGCTCTCAAAGACAAGCACCTCTGGCCGCAGCGCCTCGCGGTGCTGAAAGAGCTCGGCCGCCTTTCCAAACATCCCGCGCAGCTGCGTCCGCAGATCGAAGAAGCGCTGCGCAAGAGCCTCGGCACGCATCGCAGCTTCGAGCGCGCGTACAAGTTTGCCGGCTTCGCCGACGTGCAGAGCAATCCCGTCGAGCGCGCGGACAAGATCGAGACGTGGCTCACGTACGACGAAGGGCAGTGCTTCTTCATGACCGGCCGCGGCGCCGGATGCGTGACGGAGCTGAATCCGGAGCTCGGCATCTGCCGCCTCGATTTCGAAAAAGACAAACGCGTCTCCGTTCCTCTCGGCGCGGCCGCGAAGTTTCTCATGCCGCTGCCCGAGGGCCACGTGCTGCGCGAGAAGTTCACGAACGGCGAGAAGTTGAAGGCGGCAGCGAAAGACTCGCCGCCCGAATTCTTCGCGCGCATTCTCCAGAGCTTCGGACGTCCGATGGTGATGTCGGAAGTGCGCGACGCGGTGATCGGCATTGTTCCCCAGGAGAAGTGGAACTCGTGGTGGACGTCGGCGAGAAAGAATCCGCAGGTCATCACGAGCGGCACCGGCGCGAAGGCGACATATGCGTTCGCGGGATCGGAGTCCGACGCCGAAGCGGCGATCCGCCGCGACTTCGATCGCGCGGATGCGAAAACGAAGCTCGAGCTCGCGCGCAAGCACAGCGGCCGCAGCAAAGAGTTGGCGAACGCGTTCTCGTCCGCGCTCGCAACAGAAGCGGCCAGGATCGCGCGCACCGACGCGGCGATGGCGTGGCAGATTCTGACGACACTCGAGTCATTGCCCGGCACGTACACGTCGCCGCTGGAAGCGTCCTCTCTCCTCGGCGGCGCGATGGCGTCGCGAACGATCGCGGCCATCAACGACAAGCCGATGCGCGAGAAAGCGCTGGCCGTCGTGCGCGAGAACCATCCCGACTGGCCGAAGGTCTACGCCGAGGAGTTTTTTCTCGACTCCGAGCCGCGCATCCTCACGAACATCATGAACGCGCTCGAAGAAGCGGGGCAGAACGACATCCGCGATCGCCTGTTCGACGAGACGCTGCGCTATCCGCGCCGCCATCCGCACGCGTTCTACTGGCTCGCCAAGCGCCTCCACGATGACGAGACGCTGAGCGATCGCGCGAATTACAACCTGCTCTTTCAGCTCCTCGACGCGCTGACGCACGACGAGTTCGCGCCGGTGCGCGCGCGGCTCAAGGACTTGTTCGACAAAGGCGGACTGGCCGTCCGCATCGTGATGGGGCAGGAGAACGAAGAAGGCGCGCGCAAGCTTGTCGAGACGCTCGACCGCTACGGCGCGCTCGAGGAGTATCGCCGCGACACGCTCAAGCAGGCCGCGCACATGAAGTATCCGACGCTGCGCGAGCCGCAGGAGGAGCCGGTCTACGCGACCGCGGATTCACTCGAGAAAAAACGCGCGGAGCTCACGCACCTCAAGGCTGTCGAGATTCCCGCGAACTCGAAGGCCTTGCAGGCCGCGCGCGAGATGGGCGATCTGCGCGAGAACTTCGAATACAAGGCAGCGCGGCAGCGCGCTGAGTATTTGTCCGCGCGCGTCGGCGAGCTCGCCGGCGAGATCTCGCGCGTGCGCGTCCTCGATCCGGCGCAGATCGACACGAGCGTCGCGCGCGTCGGCACGAAGATCGAGCTCTCCAACGGAGACGTCCGCCGCGACGTCACGATCCTCGGTCCGTGGGAGTCCGATCCCGAGCACGGCGTCTACTCGAATCAATCCGACGTCGCGAAAAAACTCATCGGCCACGCCTCCGGCGACATCGTCTCGTTCATGGGCAACGACTACATGATCGAGTCGATTCGGCGCTGGAACGAGTGACGGCCGAAAGGCCGTCATCCTGAGCCGCGAAGACGGCGAAGGATCTCGTGCTGCGTAACCTGAGATCCTTCGCTACGCTCAGGATGACGAGTTACAATGCGCGAACCTACGGTCGGAGGAAATGACCCCAGATGGCCTATGTGATTGCTGAGCCGTGCATCAACACGAAGGACACCGCGTGTGTCGATGTCTGCCCCGTCGATTGCATCCACCCGCGCAAGGACGAAACAGGTTTCGCCGAGGCAACCATGCTCTACATCGACCCCGAAGTGTGCATCGACTGCGGGGCGTGCGAGCCGGCCTGTCCGGTCCAGGCGATCTTTCCGGCCGACCTCGTTCCCGACCAGTGGAAGCAGTACACCCAGATCAACGCGGACTGGTACAAAAACAACGCTTGAGTTTTGTGATCCAGCTCACTACATTGAGCAGGACACAGATGTAGATTGCTCGCCGGGTAGCAATCGGGCCGGAAAAGCGGCAACAAAGGGGCGTAACGCCCCTTTTTTCTTGTCCAGATCTTTGAGATGTCTATCGAGACCCTTCAGTTTCGCGCCCACCTCGGACCCAACCACGGAAGAGCGGGCGAATGGGCGTGCCTCCGTGGAATTTGCTGAAGCTACCTCTCTCTCTCTGCAACGCGAGCCGGAGGGTCTCGACCGACATCTCAGAACTTCAACATCCCGAGCAGTCCTCGCTTCAACGCCCGCACCGCTTCGTGTCCCACCTGGTTCGCCACTCCACGGGCTGCAGACTCGAACACCCGTTCCGCCGTCGATCGTGAGGATCTGCGTGCTCCCGACGTGCTCAGCGTCGTAGATTTCCTACGCGATGTAGAACGCGCCGCCGGCGCGCTCTGCCGCCAATCGAAGTCGTCTCCTTCGCTCGGTTGCGGCGGCTCCGCCTCCGCACTCTTCGCAAGCTTCGCCTGCAGGATCTCGTGCGCGCTCTCGCGATTGATCGCCGTCGAATACTTCGCGTTGAGCGTCGACGCGGAGATCACACGCTGATATTGCGCGTCGTCGATCGCCGACATCCACGACGACGGCGCGAGGACTTGCGCCGGCGCGACCGGCGTCGGAACGCCTTTCGGATCGAGCACGCTGACGAGCGCTTCGCCGATGCCGAGGGACGTCAGCGATTTCGGAACGTCGACGTGCTCACTCGGCGGAAACGTCGACGCCGTCGCCTTGATGTTCTTCGCATCCTTCGGCGTGAACGCGCGGATCGCGTGCTGCACGCGATTGCCGAGCTGCGCCAGCACGTCTTCGTCGACGTCCTTCGGCGTCTGCGTGATGAAGAAGACGCCGATCCCTTTCGATCGGATGAGACGCGCGACTTGTTCGATGTGCTCGACGAGCGCGGACGACGCGTCGTCGAACAGCTGATGCGCTTCGTCGAAGAAGAACACCAGCTTCGGCTTGTCGGGATCGCCGGCCTCCGGCATCTTGAAATAGAACTGGCCGAGGAGCCACATCAGGAAGGTCGAGTAGAGGCGCGGCTTGTCCTGCACGTCGGCGAGCGAAAGGATGTTCACGATGCCGCGGATGCCGTTTTGCGTAGGCACGGCGCGCATCAAGTCGTTGATGTCGAGCTCCGGCTCGCCGAAAAACTTCGCCGCGCCCTGTTGCTCCAGCTCGACCATCTTGCGCACCAGCACGCCGACCGTCGCCGCGGACATGCCGCCGTACTGCTTCAAATCGTCTTTGCCGTCGGTAACCAGGTAATTGAGAACGTCGCGGAGATCGTCAAAGTCGAGGAGCGGCATGCGGCGGTCGTCGCAGTACTTGAAGACCATCGCCAGGACGCTCTGCTGCACGTCGGTGAGATCGAGCACCTTGCCGAGGAGGACGGGGCCGAACGACGAGACCGTCGCGCGCAACTGAATGCCGCGATTTCCGGTGAGGCTGAAGAACTCGACCGGAAACGCCTCGGCTGGATGCACGCGCCGCGCGTTGAGGCGCTCGTTCGATTCGCCCTGCACGCACATCCCGGCGAGATCGCCCTTCACGTCCGCGAGAAAAACGGGAACGCCGTTGCGCGACAAGTCTTCGGCGATCAGTTGCAGCGTGCGCGTCTTCCCCGTGCCCGTCGAACCGGCGATGAGACCGTGCCGGTTCATCATCCGCAGCGGAATCTTCACTGCGAGCTCCGCGGCGGGCGAGCCCTCGCGAAGAACGCGGCCGACATCGAGGGCGGGGTCGGTGAAGCCGAAGGCGGCGCGGTAGGTTTCGTCGAAGGTCATGGGCGAAGCATAGGCGTAAAGGCTCATGGGCTCATAGGCGCAAAGGCTCAAAGGAGATCGTCGCGAGCGGTTCCACTTTGCGCCTTTGCGCCTATGAGCCTTTGCGCCTACTCTCGCGCCCATGAAGATCGCATTCATCGGACTCGGTGCGATGGGCTATCCCATGGCGCGCCATCTCTCGAAAGAACACGACGTAACGGTGTGGAATCGCACGCGCGAGAAAGCGGAGCGGCACGCGCGCGAGCATGGGACGAAGCTCGCGAACGATCTCGCAGAGTGTGCGAATGCCGAGGTGATCGTCACGATGCTGCCGACCAGCAAAGAGGTCGACGAGATCGTCGATCCGTTATTGCCGCATCTGAAAACGGGAACGTTGTGGATCGATGCCACGAGCGGCGATCCGAACGTGAGCCGCGAGACGGAGAAGCGGCTCGCGGAAAAAGGCGTCGCGTTCGTCGACGCGCCGGTGACGGGCGCGGTCGTCGGCGCGGAGAACGCGACGCTCACGATCATGATGGGCGGGCGGGCGGAGGACGTGGAGCGCGCGAAAGAAGTGCTGCGACTCAACGGCAAGACGCTGATTCACGTCGGCGACGTCGGCGCGGGTCACGCGATCAAGGTGCTGACGAACTCGATCATGGGCGCAACGGTGTGGATCACCTCGGAGTGCCTGCTCCTCGCGAAGCGCCTCGGCATCGACATCAAGACCGCACTCGAAGTGACGAACGCCGGCAGCGGACGCTCGAACGCATCGGAGAATCTTCTTCCGATGCGTCTCCGCGATCACAAGTGGCCGCTCGTATTCAAGCTCGCGCATCACGACAAGGACATCCGCATCGCCAACGCGCTCTCGCATCAGCAGCACGCGTCGACGCCGATGCTCGCGCTCACGCAACAGCTCTTCACCGCGTCGCTGAACGAGCTCGGCGAAGGCGCGGACTACATCGAAGTCGCGAAGATCGTGGCGAAGATGAACGGGACGAGTTGGGATTGATTGGTCGTCGTACTTCGACGTCAAAACAAATATGTCATCCTGAGCCGCGAAGACGGCGAAGGATCCCCCGCCGACGAAGCGAGCAGCGTCCTTACGCCGGGGATTCCTCGCCGTCTACGCGGCTCGGAATGACACTTGATTCGTTGTTGAAGCAGCGCGAGCGCGGTCTCCGCAAAGACGCCTAGACAAGTGGAGGACAGACAATCTTGTCTGTCCATGGACAGGCAGGATTGCCTGTCCTCCACTTTCTAGAACGTCGAGCGCACTAACCCGCCGTCGACCTGGATCGACGCGCCGGTGAGATACGACGCGCGCTCGCTGCAGAGGAACGCGATCACGTTCGCGAGCTCCTCGGCGCGTCCGTAGCGTCCGATGGGGATCCCCGCTTCCGTCTTCGCGAAGTATTCGTCGAGTGTGATGCCCTGCTGTTCGGCGCGAATCTCGCCGAGGTGGCGTTGGCGGTCGGTGAGGAAATGGCCTGGCAGGATCGCGTTGACGAGAATCCCGTCGCGCGCGACTTGATCGGCGAGCGTTTTCGTCAGCGCCGACAATCCCGCGCGCAACGTGGAGCTGATCGTCAGGAGCTCGATCGGTTGCTTCGCGACGAACGACGTGAGGTTCACGATGCGCCCCCACCTCCGCTTCTGCATGTCCGGAATCACGAGCTTGCAGAGACGCACGACGTTCATCAGCGTCGAGTCGATGCCCCCGCGCCACTCTTCTTCGGTCAGCTTCATGAACGGAGCCGCAGGCGGACCGCCGGTGTTCGTGACGAGGATGTCGACCTGCCCGAACTTCGCGATCGTCTCATCGACCCAGCGCTGCACGTCTTCCGCATTCGAGATGTCGCCGCGGACGGCAAGCATGTCGTCGTTCCACGCTTCGATCGAGCGCGCGAGACCGGAGACCCGGCAGCCTTCTGCCTGCAGCGCCTCCGCGGTTGCGCGTCCGAGTCCCTTGCTGGCGGCGGCGACCATCGCGACGCGGTTGCTGATTCCGAGATCCATTTTCAGAGTTTATCCTTTGGACTGCGGCGGCTGCGCCGCCGCTTTCTCACACCGTATGACACTGTATAGAAAAGCGGCGGCGTAGCCGCCGCAGTCCAAAGGATATGGAATGTCCCAACTGCGGCTCCGAAAAAACGCGTCGCGGCGGCAACGCGATCTGGATCGTCTACCTCGTGCTCGTCGCGCTGGCGATTCCGGCCGTGCTCGTGTTTCATCTCAATGCCGCGATCGTTGCCGGAATCATGATCGCCGTGATCGTGGTCGCACACCTCGCGATCAACCAGCGGGTATGCGTGGATTGCGGGCATCAGTGGCAGGGACATTAGATGGCGGATGGCGGATGGCAGATGGCGCCGCTTTGGAATTTGCCATCCGCCATCTGCCATCTGCCATCTAAACCGGGATGACAACGCCAGCAGTTCGTGTTAGATGGCCCGCGAATGCCTGAGCCTCGGTACATCCGGAACTTCTCCATCATCGCGCACATCGATCACGGCAAGACGACGTTGTCGGACCGGCTGCTGCAGATGACGGGTGCCGTCGAGCAGCGCGATATGCACGAGCAGATGCTCGACGACATGGATCTCGAGCGCGAGCGTGGCATCACGATCAAGGCGCGCGCGGTCACGCTCCAGTACAAGGCCAAGGACGGGCAGGAGTACACCTTCAACCTCATCGACACGCCGGGGCACGTCGACTTCAGCTACGAAGTCTCGCGCAGTCTCGCGGCGTGCGAGGGCGCGATTCTCGTCGTGGATGCGACGCAGGGTGTCGAGGCGCAGACGCTCGCGAACAGCTATCTCGCCATCAACAACGATCTCGCGATTCTTCCCGTGATCAACAAAGTCGACCTGCCGTCCGCGGAGCCGGAGCGCGTGCGCGAGCAGATCGAGAACGTGATCGGGATCGACGCGCACGACGCGGTGCTCGCATCGGCGAAGGCCGGCATCGGCGTCGAAGAGATCCTCGAGAAGATCATCACGCACATTCCGCCGCCGAAAGGCGACGCCGCCGGGCCGTTGCGCGCGATGTTGTTCGACTCCTGGTACGACTCGTATCGCGGCGTCGTCTGCTTCGTGCGGATGATCGACGGCGAGCTGCACAAAGGCATGAAGATCAAGATGATGTCCACGGGGCGCGAGTACGAGGTCGCCGAGCTCGGGATCTTCACGCCGAAACCGAAGACGATCGAGTCCCTCGGCGTCGGGGAAGTCGGCTTCTTCTTCGCCAACATCCGCGACATCGTCCAGGCGAAGATCGGCGACACCATCACCGAGGCGAAAGCCAATCCCGTGGCGTTGCCGGGATTTCAGGAAGTGAAGCCGATGGTCTTCGCCGGCCTCTTTCCGATCATCACCGAGGAGTACGAAAACCTGCGCGACGCCGTCGCGAAGCTCAAGCTCAACGATGCATCGTTCTCGTATGAACCGGAGAACTCGACCGCCCTGGGCTTCGGTTTCCGCTGCGGCTTCCTCGGCCTCCTGCACATGGAGATCATCCAGGAGCGGCTCGAGCGCGAGTTCAATCTCGAGCTGCTCACGACCGCGCCCGGCGTGCGCTATCGCGTGCTGAAGACCGACGGCGAATGGATCGAGATCGAGAACCCGCAGAAGCTGCCCGACCCCGCGTACATCGCGAAAATCGAAGAGCCGTTCTTCGAAGTGACGATGCTGACGACCGACGAATACGTCGGGCCGATTCTCGCGCTGGCGATCGATCGCCGCGGCACGCAGAAGAAGATGGAGTACGTCGCCGCGAACCGCGTGATGATCGTCTACGAGATGCCGCTGAACGAAGTCATCCTCGACTTCTTCGACAAACTGAAATCGATCTCGCGCGGTTACGCGTCGCTCGACTACCAGTTCATCGGATATCGCGAGAGCGATCTCGTGAAGATGGACATCCTCGTCAACGGCGAGCCGTTGGATGCGCTCTCGCTGATCGTGCACAAAGACAAGGCCTTCGCGCGCGGCAAGATGCTGGTCGAGAAGATGAAGGAGTTCATCCCGCGGCAGATGTTCGAGGTCGCGCTGCAGGCGGCCATCGGAAATCGCGTCGTGGCGCGCGAGACCGTGAAGGCGCTGCGCAAAAACGTGCTCGCGAAATGCTACGGCGGCGACATCTCGCGCAAGCGCAAACTGCTCGAGAAACAGAAAGAGGGCAAGAAGCGCATGAAGCGCGTCGGCAAGGTCGAGATTCCGCAAGAAGCGTTCCTCGCGGTGCTGAAAATCGACTGACCTCGCTTTGCGCCAACCGCAAATAACCTGGCACGCATTCTGATCTTAGTGCTCCCGACCGGGAAACGATCCGGCCGCGGACGTCACTATGAGACAGAAGGATGCCATGAGCTCGAAAATGATTCTGGCGGTTGCCGCCAGCACGATCCTCTCGCTGGCCGCCGGTGCGGCCGAGTCCATCGACATGAATGATCCGCGACGCTCGGTCGCGCGCGAAGACAACGTTCGCATCGACGCGCAGCTCTCGCGCGACACGGCATCACCCGGTGCCCCAATCGGCGTCACGTACCAGATCCAGAACTTCACCGCCACTCCCGTCGCCATCGCGGACAAGCTCAGCGCTGCGTCGTATGACGAAGACCAGCGCACGATCACGGTGTCCATCGGCTCCGAGGTGCCGGCTGACGGCACGATGCCGCACATGGTGACGATCGGTCCCGGCGAAAAGAAAGTGCTGCGCGCGGCCGCGATCCCCTCGGTCTCCGCTTCGGCAATGCGCGATACTCTCGGGCAGGCACCGCGCTACGTGCAGGTGAAAGTCACGATCCTGCGCGACCTCGCGCCGTTCGCGACGCTGCGCGTGCGTCAACAGCTGTCGGACGCGCAGTTCACGCAGTGGATGGAGAACAGCGACACGATTCTGCTCAACGCGGTGCCGATCGGCTGGACGTCGCACGATCCCAACGCCACAGTCGACGCCTCGCAGCGCATCGCCCGCGCGCAGGGTTTTTAATGGAGCGGCGCCCGCTTCGGGCGCCCACAGCAATATTCGGCCACGGTTGCGGGGTTCCGAACTGCACAAGGGAGACAACCCCGTGAACCGTTGGTCCGCTGCTGCCTTTGCACTCGTCGTCGCTGCTGGTTGTGCCACGCGTCCCGTCGACATGAACGAGCCGCGGCGCGTCGTCGGAACGGAGAGCGCCGTTCGCGTCGACGCGGAGATTCGCGCCGAGGAGATCCGGCCGGGGCTGCAGTTGCCGATCACCTACGAGATCACGAACGAGCGCGATCAGGCGATCGCGATCGCCGACATCATTCCGGTGACGACGTACGACGCCGAGACGCAGACCATCACCGTCAACATCGGATCGGAAGTGCCGGGACAGGTGATGCTGCCGCGATTGATCACGATTGCGCCGGGCGAAAAGAAAGTGTTCACCGCATCGGCGCGGCTCGCGTTCGCGATGCAGGCGACGTCGCCCGATCCTCGCGTGCGCGTCCCCGCGAACCTCCGCCTCAAAGTGAATTTCCTCGGCGACACGAAGCCGTTCGCGGAACTGCTCGACATTCCCGAGCACGCGATCGCCGACGCCAAGCGCGCCGACGAGCTCTTCGGAACGTGGCTGGAGCGCAACGAGGTCGTGGTCACGAATGCGCTTCCGGTGCGCTGGTCGAACCTCGGCGATCAGCCGGTATTTGCGCCCACGCCGGTGGCGCCGGGACGGAGAGGTCGCCGGCCTTAGAGTGGAGCGGTGGGCTTTGCCCACCGACGATCCGGCGGGCTAAAGCCCGCCGCTCCACTAAAAGCTGGCGACCGCCTCGTTCTCGTTTTCGTAGACTTCGAACACCGTGATGAGCTGCGTCACGTGCAACAGCTCGTTCAGCTTCGCCGGCAGGTGAAGCAGCTTCAGCTTGCCGCCGCGATTCGTCACCGTCGTGTACGAGCCGACCAGCTCGCCGATGCCTGACGAATCGATCGTCGTGACTTTGCTCAGGTCGAGCAGGATGTTGGTCTTGCCCGCGCTCACGGCGTTCGTGATCACCTCGCGCAGCTGCGTGTCTCCCGCACCGATGGTGATCTTTCCGTCCAGGCTGATGATCTCGACGTTTCCGGACGTCCGGGAAGTGGCTCTCATACTGACTCTCCTTCTTTCCGATTCATGCTTTCGTGCTTGCGATGCCGCTGCCCCTGGTCAGGTTCTTCGTCATCACCAGCGACGTTCCGCCGCCGGACTGAAACGAGTAGTGCACCTGGTCCATGAACGTCTTCATATAAAAGATGCCGCGGCCGCTCGTCTTCATCAGGTTCTGGGGATTGAGCGGGTCCCCGACCTTCGCGGGATCGAATCCTTCTCCTTCATCGGAGATCGTGATCTCCAGCTCCGGGCCGGTGAGCTCGAAGGTGGCGTTCACTTTCTTCCGTACATCGAGTTTGTTGCCGTGCTTGATGGCGTTGGCGACCGCTTCGCGCACCGCCATGCCGATCCAGTGGGAACCATCCTCGTCGACACCTGCGTTCTCGCAGAGGTGTTCCGCGATCACTTGAACCAGTTCGATGTTCTCGAAGCGGCTGCTGATCGTGATCTCGATACGCTCGCTGTCGCCGCGTTCCATGAGCTGAATCGCCGCGCATTCTACACAGAACGGGATGGCAGATGGCAGATGGCGGATGGCGAATCCGGATCTTTGCCATCCGCCATCGGCCGTCCGCCATCGGAATGGGCGGGTGGGTACGTCCCGTTCCGCAGCGCATGACACCGCTCCGCCGTTCGCGACTCGCCGTACTTCTGCTCGTGCTCACCGCCTGCGCGCAGGCTTCTCCTCTCGCGCCGGGCATGAAAGCGGTGGAGGAGATTCGCGGCAAGAAGTTCATCGCCGAAGTGCGGAATGTCAGCATCGATCGCAGTGAGCTGAAGAAACTTCTTCGTGAACAGATGGAGGAGTCCGTTCCCTACTCGCTCGAGGACTGGGGAACGCTGCTCCGCGCGCTGCAGCTCGTCGACATCAAGTCCAGCGAGATCGTCCCGACGATGCTGCAGCTTTACGAGTCGCAGGTCCTCGCGTTCTATGACCCGCATTCCCATACGTACTACTCGATCAAACAGATGCCCAACCTTCCGGACGCGGCGAAGCTCGCCGATCCGAAAGTGCTCGAAGAGACGGTGATGGTGCACGAGCTCACGCACGCGCTGCAGGACCAGTACTTCAAGCTCGGCCCGCGCGAGAAAGAGCTGATGAAAGACACGGACGCGATGATGGCGTATCACTCCGTGCTCGAAGGCGAAGCCGTGCTGGTGATGGTCGCGCACATGCTCAAGCAGAACGGCGTGGAGCTCGACGAAGTGCTCAAGGACGATGCGGTCATGAACATGATGTCCAACAGCGCCGCCGCCGATCAGATGATCGATCCGAAGACGCCGAAGTATTTCGTCGAGATGCTGAAGTTCCCCTACCTCGACGGACTGAAGTTCGTGATCACCGCGTACAAGCGCGGCGGCGGCTGGAAAGCGATCGACGCCGTGCACGCGAACCCGCCGCGCAGCACGCGCGAGATTCTCCACTCCGGCGAATACTTCGCACACCAGTCGAAGTACGAGCCCTTCAACAACAAGAAACCGGAAGGCGACGTCATCGCCGTCGAACACCTCGGCGAATTTCACTGGCGCTACCTCGTCGGCGTGGACGCCGCGCGCGGCTGGATCAACGATCGCGCCGCCGTGTGGCGCGACGGCCGCGTGGAAACGTGGACGAAGTGGGAGTCGCCCGAGCGTGCGAGCGCGTTCGCGGACACGTACGGAGCGTTTCTCAAGAAGCGCGGCATCGACGCGAAAATCGCGAAGAGCGGAGTCGAAGTGACGACGACCTACACCGCCCCGAAATGAACATCGACTACAACAACATCGAAGAGGACATCTTCAACGGCACGTTCCGCCAGAACCTGCAGGACGAGCTGACGATCGGCTTTCGCCAGATCCACGAAAGCGGCGAGCGCCTTCCGCTCGCGTCGTACTACGCGGCGCAAATCGCCGAGATCGTGAACCGCGACGTCGCGCTCTCCGACGACGTGAAGTACGATCTGTACCAGGAGATCCTCGCGGCGGTCGAGCACGCGCGGGCGGAAGTTCTCGGAGAAGAACCGGGTGCATAGGCTCAGAGGCGCATGGGCTCAGAGGCGCACAGGCTCATAGGCGCATGGGCTCAGAGGCGCATAGGCGCATAGGCGCATAGGCTCATAGGTTCTTCTTGCTTCTCTATGCGCCCATGAGCCCGTGCGCCTATGAGCCTGTGCGCCCATGAGCCCGTGCGCCTATGAGCCTGTGCGCCTATGCGCCTATGAGCCTTGCGGCGCGGTAACATCGCGCGCGTGAAGCACTCGCTGCGGCGCTATCCGGCGCTCTCGTCCTTCGCGACGACCGGCGGTTGAGCGTGCAAGCTGGGTCAGGATGACCTGCGCTCGATCCTTTCCAAGCTCCCCTCCACCGAAGGGGTCGGGGATCTTCTTGTCGGAACGTCGACGTGCGATGACGCGGCAGTGATTCGCATCGCCGGCGACATCGCAATCGCGCAGACCGTCGACTTCTTCACGCCGATCGTCGACGACCCGTATCTCTTCGGACAGATTGCCGCGGCGAACGCGATCTCCGACGTCTACGCGATGGGCGCGACTCCGATCCTCGGCCTTGCGATCGCCGGCTTCCCGACCGAGGTGCTTCCGCTCGACGTGCTGCAGGAGATCCTGCGCGGCGGCGCGGAGAAAGCGCAGGAGGCGGGCTTCAGCGTTGCCGGCGGTCACACGATCATCGACGACGTGCCGAAGTACGGACTCGTCGTCACCGGCGTCGTCGCCGTCGACAAGCTCGTGCGCAACTCCACCGCGCGCGAAGGCGATCTGCTGTATCTCACCAAGCCGATCGGCAACGGGATTCTCGTCAGCGCGTACCGCGCGGCGACGACGCGCAAGTTTTTCAAACGCGAGCCGCCGTCACTCGACGAAGCGATCACGTGGATGACGATGCTCAATCGCGACGCTGCACAGGCGATGGTCGCCGCCGGCGCGAGCGCGGCGACGGACGTCACCGGCTACGGTCTCATCGGTCATTTGCTCGAGATGTGTCAGGGTGCGAGCCTCGGCGCGGAGATCATCGTCAGCGCGGTTCCGGTGCTCGATCACGTGCGCGAGCTGCTCGCGCAGGGATATCGTCCCGAGGGCACCAATCGAAACGCAAAGACCTTTCGCGATCGAGTCCGCTTGTCGGTTCCGGAGAGCGAATACACATTGATGTGTGATGCACAAACGTCCGGCGGCTTGCTCATCGCAATCTCGCCGGAGCGCGAGGCCGCGCTCGTCGCACGGCTGAGCGAAAGCGGTCTGTTCTATGCAAAGATCGGAAGGATGACGGCCGACAAGGGCCGAATCACTCTCATAACGTAAGGAGTCAAAGGAATGCCTGACGATACCGCCAACACCATTACCGCCGAGGACGGCACGACACTCGTGGAGATTGCGAGCGTCGGCACCGAGGACGAAGCGAACCTGTTGCGGGGATTTCTCGAGGCGGAAGGCATTCCCGCGCAGATCGAGGACGTGAAGTTCCACATGGAGCCGATCAACTTCGGAACGATGGGGGAGATCCGGATCTTCGTCACCGCCGAGGACGAGCCGCGCGCGATGCAGTTGTTGCGCGAGCGCGAGCGCGAATACGAAGACCACATCGATGACGACGACGACACGCTCGTGACCGACGAGGGCGTCGCCGAGATCGACGAGAACGCGCAGGCGGAGAGCGATGACGGAGCAACCTCCTGAGGCCGATCTCTCGCGCGACGATGAAGAGCCGTCCGCGCCGATGCCGCGCTGGATCCCGATCTTCATCGGCGTCGTCCTCGTAACGCTCGCCGCGCTCGCGGTCTACACCGGCTTGCGCTTCCGCAGCGACGACACGATCCTCGCGCACGTGCCGGCGCGCAAAGCGCGTCCCACCGCGCCCGCGCCGGGAGGCGAGCCGGGCGCCGGCGCATCGCTCGTGCTGCCGGAGAACACTCCCGTCGCGAACGAGCCCGTGCCCGGCACGTCGCGCACCGTGATCACCAACGACAGCGGCGGCGTTCAAGCGACGTCCCGCTACTGGGCGCGCCGCGGCGTCGTATTCAACGTGCTGCCGGACGACGTGCTCGTGTACGTCAACGATCTTCCGATCGGCCAGGTGACGCAGTTCAACTCGATGGACGAGGTCTACGACTTCGCCGAGCCGGGAAGCTACAACGTGAAGCTCGTCGCGCCGAACGGCGCGGAGAAACTGTTCGTCGTGACCGCGGCCGACGACGCGAAGCAGGACATCGCGCGCATCACGTGGAAGTTTTAACCGGAGTGGTGCGCGCCTCCGGCGCGCCTCCCGTCCCCCAAAGGCGCGCCGGAGGCGCGCACCACTCCGCGAAGCGCTACACGTGCTGCGACACGGACAACGTGTTGCCGTCCGGATCCTTGAACCACGCCACCTTGTCGCCCGTCGGCGCGGTCCAGATTCCGAGCGCGTCCTGTTCGAAGAATCCGAAGCGCTCGAACGTCACGCCGCGCTCCGTGAGCGCGGAGACGGTGCGCTCGATGTCGGAGACTTCCCAGCCGAGGATCGTGTAGGGGAGCGGAGTGTGCTCGCGGAGCTTCGTCACGCGGATCATGATTCCGTTCGCGTCGAGCACCATCGCGAATCCGTCCTGGCTGACGAAGCGCAGGCCGAGGACGCCTTCGAAAAACGCGCGCGCGGCGTCGTAGTCGGTGGTGGGAAGGAAGGCGACGATCTTGTTTGTGCCGAGCATGCGGTCAATGTACGCGTTGAGCGCGGACCGCGCTTTCACTACGATGACAAAAGATGTCGCAAAAACGACAGCACGTCGAGATCTGTCCGCCGCTGCCGAATCCGATCACGACGCTGTCGTACGAATTCGCGTCCGCGCACGAGATCCCGCGGCATCTCCATCCTGAACATCAACTGATCTACGCGAGCCGCGGCGTGATGACGGTGTGGACCGCGGAGGGGACATGGGTCGTACCGTCGCAGCGCGCGGTGTGGATTCCGGCGTCAACGCCGCACGGCGTCTCGATGCACGGCGCGGTCTCGATGCGCACGCTCTACATCAAGCCGCGCCTCGTCCGCTTCCTGTCCAACTGCTGCGTCGTGAACGTCTCGCCGCTGCTGCGCGAGCTCATTCTTCACGCGTGCGCGTTCCCGTCGCTGCGCCGCCGCGTGAAAACGCAGGCGCATCTCATCGACATGATTCTCGACCAGCTGAAGATCGTGGAGATCTCGCCGCTGCAGCTCATCCATCCGACCGATCCGCGCGCGGCGCGCATCGCGGATGCGTTGTCGCGCGACGTCGCCGACACGCGCTCGCTCGACGCGATCTGCAAACGCGCCGGCGCGAGCAAGCGCACGATCGAGCGCATCTTCGAGTCCGAGACCGGCATGTCCCTCGGCCAATGGCGGCAGCAACTCCGCCTCGTGCGATCGCTCCGGCTCTTAGCCGCCGGCGAAAAGATCACGCACGTCGCACTCGAATCCGGCTACAGCACCCCGAGCGCCTTCATCGCGATGTTCCGGAAGGCGCTCGGGACGACGCCAAGGCGCTACTTTGAAACGCTGCGCTGAGCGCGGCTTCGCTGATGGCTTCTGCCATCCGCCATCCGCCATCAGCGCAGCCGCCATCCGCCATCCGCCATCCGCGAGCGCGGCGTCAGCCGCGCGTAGCCGCCATCGCGCGAGGCGCGCTCAGTGCGCCGCCGCCTGCGCTTCCTTCGCCTTCTTTGCCTCGGCGATGATTTTTTCCTGGAGCTGCTTCGGCACTTCTTCGTAGTGCGAGTACTCCATGTGGAAGCTGCCGCGGCCCTGCGTGATCGAGCGCAGCGTCGAGCCGTACGTGAGCATCTCCGCGAGCGGCACGCGCGCGTGGATGGTCTGCATTTCCTCTTCCGCGTCGACGCCTTCCACGCGTCCGCGGCGGGAGTTGAGATCGCCCATGATGTCGCCGACGTATTCGCTCGCCGCGCTGATGTCGACGTGGAAGATCGGCTCGAGCAGCGTCGGCTTCGCCTTCTCCATCGCGTCCTGGAACGCCAGCGAGCCGGCGATCTTGAATGCCATTTCCGACGAGTCGACGTCGTGGAACTGCCCGTCCTTCAAACGCACGCGGAAGTCGACGACCGGAAATCCGGCCAGGAATCCTTTCACGCGCGCGTCCTGAATTCCTTTTTCCACCGCGGGGATGTACTGCCGCGGAATCGAGCCGCCGAAGATCTCGTCGACGAACTCGAAGTCCGCGCCGCGCGTGAGCGGCTCCATCGTGATCTTGCAGTCGGCGAACTGGCCGTGACCGCCGGACTGCTTCTTGTGGCGTCCGTGCGCGTCGGCGGGCTTCGTGATCGTCTCGCGATACGGCACCTTGGGCGGATGCAGCACCACGTCGACGTTGTACTTTTTCTTCAGCTTCGCCACCACGATCTCGACGTGCAGCTGTCCCTGGCCGCTGATGAGGAACTCCTTGGTCATCGCGTCGCGCTCGAATTTGATCGTCGGATCCTCTTCGATGATGCGATGGATGGCCGCGCCGAGCTTGTCCTCGTCGCCGCGCGCTTTCGGTTCCACGGCGAACGCGATGGCCGCCTCCGGGTAGCGCATGAAGTCGAACGTGATCTGATGGTCCTTCGACGCGATCGTGTCGCCGGTGTACGTGTCTTTCAGCTTCGCGACCGCGCCGATGTCGCCCGCGCGCAGCTCGGAAACGGGGACCTGCTGCTTGCCTTGCAGCAGCTGCAGCTTGCCGACGCGCTCTTCGTGATCGCGCGTCGTGTTCCAGTACGCGGTGTCGGACTTCAGCGTTCCTGAATAGACGCGGAACAGCGACACGCGTCCGGAGAACGGATCGGAAAACGTCTTGAACACGAGCGCCGACGCGAACGCCTCGGCGCGGCGATCGAACGTGGCCGGCTCGCCTTTCTTGTCTTTTCCTTCGACCTTCTTCTCTTCATCCGCGGCCGGGAGCATCGACGCGAACGCATCGAGCACCGGATGTCCGCCGACGTTGTGCGACGCCGACGTCAGCAGCACCGGATAAATCTGATGATGCGCGATCTCGCGCTTCAGCCCGTCGATCAGATCCTCCTGCGACAGACCGCCCTGCTCGAAGAACTTCTCCATCAGCGTGTCGTCGCCTTCGGCGACTTTCTCGATCAGCTTCTCGCGCCACTCGTCCGCTTCGCTCTTCAGGTCCGCGGGGATGTCGCCGGCGTCGAACTTTCCGGAGCCGTCGGCCTGATACAGGTAGGCCTTCATGCCGACGAGATCGATCACGCCCTTGAAGTCTTTCTCCTCGCCGATCGGGAGCTGGATCGGCACGACGTTCTTGCCGAACTTTTTCTGCAGCGCCTCGAGCGTGCGCGGAAATGACGCGCGGTCGCGATCGAGCTTGTTGACGACGATCGCGCGCGGCAGATGAAACTCGTCCGCGAACTTCCACACTTTTTCCGTCGTCACTTCCACGCCGGTCACGCCGCTGACGACGATCACCGTGGAGTCGGCGACGCGCATCGCGGCCTTCGCCTCCATGATGAAGATGCCGAAGCCGGGCGCGTCGAGCAGATTGATCTTCGTGTCTTTCCACTCCACGAACGCAATCGCGGACGAGATCGAATGCTTGCGCTCGATCTCATCGGGATCGAAGTCGGTGACGGTCGTGCCGTCTTCCACGCGACCCATGCGCGTCTGCGCGCCGGCGTTGAACAGCAGTTGCGACACGAGCGTGGTCTTCCCAGTGTCGTTGTGTCCGACGACCGCGACGTTGCGAATCTCGGAACCCGAGTAAACCTTCATGAGTCTGACTCCGTAAGGGATTTCAAAACCGGGCGGACATCATAATTTAAAATCCGGGCGGGTCCCGCTGTCCGCTCGTTTATGATGAACGGTCCATGGGTGCAGACCCTGCGGCTGAGGCTGTCGGCCGCGACGACGCCGGAGAAAAACGTCTCTTGAAGCTCGGTCGCTATGAAGTGGTTCGTGAGCTTGGCAAGGGCGCGATGGGTGTCGTCTATCTCGCCAAGGATCCGATCATCGGGCGCCTCGTCGCGTTGAAGACGATTCGCGCCAGCGCGCATGCCGACGACGAAGAGACGAAAGAATTTCAGCAGCGCTTCACGCGCGAGGCGCAGGCCGCCGGCATTCTCAATCATCCGTCGATCGTCACCGTGCACGACATCGGACAGGACGACAGCGGCACGTCATTCATCGCGATGGAGTACGTCGAAGGCAACAATCTGAAGGAAGTGCTCGCGCAGGGGCGCACGCTGTCGTTCGACACGATCGGCGACATCGTCGCGCAGGTCGCCGATGCGCTCGACTTCGCGCATTCGAAAGGGATCGTGCATCGCGACGTCAAGCCCGCGAACATCATCCTCATCGACGGCCATCGCGCGAAGATCACCGACTTCGGCATTGCCAAGATCGCCAGCGGCGGCGCGAATCTCACCACCACCGGCCAGTTCCTCGGCACTCCGAACTACATGGCCCCCGAGCAGATCAAAGGTGCACCGGTCGACGGACGCACCGATATTTTTTCCCTCGGCATCTGCTTGTACGAATGCCTCACGCGCCGCAAGCCGTTCGGCGGCGACTCGCTGACGTCGATCTCCTACAAGATCGTCCACGAGCCGTTCCCGCCGCTGCACGAGATCAATCCGACGATTCCGGAGTCATTCGAGGAAGTGGTCTCGCACTGCCTCGCGAAAGATCCGGCCAAGCGCTACCAGCGCGGACGCGATCTCGCCGCGGCGCTGCGCGCGGTCTTGCGCGGCGAGCGGCCGACGCGCGCCGCCGATCCGGTGCTCGAAGAAGTGACGATGGTGACGCGCGAGCGTCCCGCGCCGGCGATGCCGACGGTCGAAGTGCCGTTCCCGCAGGCGCAGGAAGCGTCGGGCCCCGGCATCAACACGCGTCCAGTATCGGGAACGTCGCACACCGCGGTTGCCGCGGCTGCCGCTCCCGCGGTTGCGCGCGCGCCGCGCGAGCCGGTCTCGAAGCAGGTCCGCCAAACGCTCACCAACGTGCGCGCGATGCCGCTGTGGCGCAGCCGCATTCCGCCGGCGTTGTTCTTCGGCATCGTTGCGATTCTCGTCGGCGTGCTGATCGCGGCCGTCGCCGGCATTCGCAGTAAGTACTCCGACACGACGCCTGCCGACAAGCAGGCGTGGGCGCTCAGCGCGCACGAACGCCAGTTGCGGATGCAGGCGCAGTCGCTGCTCGCGCAGGGCCGCGTCACCGATGCGACGCCGAAATTCGAAGAGCTGTCGCGCCTCGCGCCGAAGTCGCCGTACGTCAGCGGCATGATGCAGCGCCTCGACGCGTTGCGGCAGCGTGACGAGCTGACCAAGCAACAGCTCGTGACGGCGCAGGCGCGGTTCGATGAAGGACTGGCGCTCTTCAACAACAAACAGTTCGATCAGGCGATCGAGAAGTTCCAGGAATCGTTCACGATCAATCCGAGCTCGATTCAAACCGGCGACTATCTGAAGCTCGCGCAACAGGAACTTCAGAAAGTCGACGACGCGAAGGCGACGGCGCGCGCGCAGAAACTGGCAACGCAGAAGACCGCGGCCGCGACGACGACCACCACCACGAAGTCGCCGGTCACGCCGTCAGGCGGCGACGGCGTCTCGCCCGCCGTTCCCGCCGCGCCGGCCAAGCTCACCACGATCTTCACCCACAAGTTCACCGACGGCCGCATCACGGTCCGCGCCGGCGGCGACATCGTGGCCAACGAACAGCTCTTCACTGTCCGCAAGGGCAACCTCTTCCGCCGCACGGCAAACATCGCCAAGCCGATCAATATCACGCACGAGTTTCCGCCGAAGAGCGCGGACGTCGACATCTGGGTCATCATCCCGGCGCAGAACATCAACGAGCATCACGTGATGCAGTTTCGTTTTCAGCCCGGCAGCTCTCACACGCTCGTCGTCCGCTTCGACGAGGCGAGCAAGAAATTCACGTACGAGCTGAATTGAAGCAGATGGCAGACGGCAGATGGCAGATGGCCGGTGTGAATCCGCCATCCGCCATCCGCCATCCGCCATCCGTATTCCGCATCGCCACCCGCGACGAGCTTTGGCTGCGCGGCCGTCTCCTCGAGCGCCGGCTCTCGCACGGCGAAGCGATCGAAGACGAGTACGGAATCATCGCGACAGATTCGCGCGACGATGCACTCCTCGCGATCTGCGATCGCGAGATGCAACGCATGCATGACGCGATGCCGCGCGACGCGCGCGTACGCCTCGTCGCGACGGCAAGCACCGATGGCACTTCATCGACGATGACGATCGGCCTGCGCGGACTCTCGATCGTCACGTCGCCCGAGCACGCGTCCGTTGACTACGCGCTCCTGCGCGAGCTCGCGGACGTCGAGCCGTCCGGCGAGCTGATCGACTATCACGGCGTCCCGATCGTCTGGCGCAACGGATCCGCCGCGGTGCTCCTGCACGAAGCGATCGGCCATCCTCTCGAACATGAACACGCAGCGATCGAATGGCCGTCATGGCTGCACGTCGACGTCCCGCTGCGCATCCGCCGCGCGACCTTTCGCGACGTGCCCTTGTTGCGCATGACAACGTTGATTGCAAGCGGTGTAGGACAGGCTTTCCAGCCTGTCCCCTCCATCGAAGTCCTCCTCGTCGCCGGCGGCGAATACGAGCCCCTCACCCAAACCGTCACCCTCCACATCGCCGCCGCGAACTACGAAGGCCGCCGCCTCCCCCCCTTCGAGATCACCGAGTCGCGCGAAGCCGTCGCGCGCGCGATCGTCGCAGCCGAAGGCGAGACGCTGCGCTATCCGGGAGTCGTCTGCTCGCGCGAGGGACAGGAGCTCGTCGTCGGCTCGTTCGCGCCGGTGATGATGACGCTCTTCGCATGAGAGAGATCTATCGCAAGCGTGGGTACGTCGTGCGTTGGGAGAACGGAACGCTCGTGCGCGTGAGCGAGAGCGGCATCGCGATCGAAGAAGGGGAGTTGTTCACGTGCGAGCCGGAGCATCGTGAAGCGCTCTGGCTCTCGGATGAACACGTGCTCGCAACCGTAGAAACGATCCGCGCGATCGACGTGAACATCGAGCGACTGATCGTCAGCCATGGCATCGCCGAGCACGAGTTCGACGGACGAACGTGGACCGAAGAAACGCATCGCGTGCATCTGTCGATCGTGAACGGGCGCATTCGTGCGCTCATCGATTCGCTGGATGATGTCGAGCGAGTTGCGAACGCGATGAAGCGGGTCGAGCAACAGGAGCGCGAAGCGCCGAAGCATCTCGTCCTCGCGCCGAACGTGAGTGCCGCGCTCCTGCCGTCGCTGCCGAATGTCGATCAAATGGCCGGCGGCGTCGACGGCAAAGGTCACGACATCGGCGAAACATTCGGCGAGAACTGGTATCGCCCCAGCTATCGCGTGCGGCCGATCCGCATGCCGCTCAACCTGCGGCTGCGCACGGAAAAAACCGGCATCGATCCCGATCTGCCGCGCGCGGTCGCGCTGCTCGCGCCGCCCGATGGCCTAACCGTACGCGTGCTCATCGACGACGGCACGCGCGTCTACCCCGCTACCGTTCACGCCGGGAGGATCGAGGCCGTCTCCGAAACCGTCACCTGGTACCCCTACGCGGGCGGTTCCTTCGGCGCGGAGATGATGCTTTAATGCGGCCCGTCGTGAACGGCACCGGCAAGCGCATCGAGTTTCTCGCACGCGCGATCGTCAACCGCCTCGAGGACCGCGGACTCGTGGAGTTTCGCGACGCCGAGGCGGGGATCATCGTGGTGGCGAAAGCGCTGGGCGAGAACTTCGCCGCCGTCGAGGCGATCGAACAGGAAGCCCGCCAGCGCCTCAGCGACCGCGCCACCGATCACCAGATCGAAGAAGAGATGCGCAGGATTGCGAGTGAGAAGAATTTCATTTTGTGAACGGAGAGGCCGTGAAGAAATCCGCCGTCATCCTGAGTCGGCGAAGCGCGACGAAGGACCTCGAAATACGAAGAGCCTGCCATTTCGAGATCCTTCGCCGTCTGCGCGGCTCAGGATGACGGGGATCGTGGCTCGGAATGACACTGGCAGATGAACACCGACGAACTCGAACGCCGCAAACAACAGAGTGAGCTCGGCGGCGGCCAGGCGCGCATCGACCGGCAGCACAACGAAGGGAAGCTCATCGCGCGCGAGCGCATCGCGCTGCTCTTCGATCCGGGTTCGTTCCAGGAACTTGATCAACTCGTGGTCCATCGCTCGATCGACTTCGGCATGGACAAGCAGCGCATCCCCGGCGACGGCGTGGTCACGGGCTACGGCACGGTGCAGGGGCGGCTCGTGTATGCGTTCGCGCAGGACTTCACGGTTTTCGGCGGATCGCTCAGCGAAACGCACGCCGCGAAGATCGTGAAGATCATGGACCTGGCGATGAAGAACGGCGCGCCGGTCATCGGCCTCAACGACTCCGGCGGCGCGCGCATTCAGGAAGGCGTCGTGTCGTTAGGCGGCTACGCCGACATCTTTCTGCGCAACACGCTCGCATCTGGAGTCGTGCCGCAGATCTCCGCGATCATGGGACCGTGCGCAGGCGGCGCGGTGTATTCGCCGGCCATCACCGACTTCATCTTGATGGTGAAGAAGACCTCGTACATGTTCGTGACCGGCCCCGACGTCATTCGCACGGTCACGCACGAAGAAGTGACGAAAGAAAAACTCGGCGGCGCGGAGACGCACAACCAGGTCTCCGGCGTCGCGCACTTTGCCACCGAGTCGGACGAAGACTGCATCGCGCTGATCCGCGAGCTGCTCTCGTACCTGCCGTCGAACAATCTCGAAGAGCCGCCGCGCGTAGCGACGTCGGACGACATCAACCGCGTCGACGACGCGCTCGACTCGTTCATTCCGGAGAGTCCGAACCAGCCGTACGAAATCCGCGACCTGATCAAGACGATTGCCGACGAAGCACATTTCCTCGAAGTGCATCAGCATTTCGCGCGCAATATCGTTGTCGGCTTCATCCGGCTGAACGGACAATCAATCGGTGTCGTCGCGAACCAGCCGGCGTTTCTCGCGGGCGTCCTCGACATTGACGCCTCGCGCAAAGGCGCGCGCTTCGTCCGCTTCTGCGACGCGTTCAACATCCCGCTGCTCGTGCTCGAAGACGTGCCGGGATTTCTGCCGGGGACGGGGCAGGAGTACGGCGGCATCATCGTGCACGGCGCGAAGCTCTTGTATTCACTGGCCGAGGCGACGGTGCCGAAGATCACGGTGATCACGAGGAAGGCGTACGGCGGCGCGTATTGCGTGATGAACTCGAAACACATCCGCGCCGACATGAACTACGCGTACCCGACCGCCGAGATCGCGGTGATGGGAGCCGAAGGCGCCGTGAACATCCTTTATCGCGGCGCGGACAACCGCGAAGAGAAAGTCGCGGAGTACAAAGACAAGTTCGCGAATCCCTACATCGCAGCGGAGCGCGGATACATCGACGAGATCATCGAGCCGCGGTTCACGCGCAGGAAACTGATCACCGCGTTCGCGATGCTGAGAAACAAGCGCGATAAGAATCCGCCGAAGAAACACGGCAATATTCCGCTGTGAGACGAATGAAGGCAGAAGGCAGAAGGCAGAAGGCAGAAGTAAGAAAAAACACGCGCCGCAAACTCACTTCTTACTTCTGCCTTTTGCCTTCTGCCTTCTGCCTTCTGCTTTTCAGCGCGTGCACGAAGCGTGAGCAACCTAAGTACAACGTCCTCCTCATCACGCTCGACACTTTCCGCGCCGATCGTCTCTCTCGCGAATTCACTCCCGCAATCGACTCCGTCGCAAAGTCCGGCGTTCGCTTCGACAACGCCACGAGCGCCGTCCCGCTTACGCTTCCTTCTCACTCCACGATCCTCTCCGGTCTGCTCCCGCTCCATCACGGCGTGCACAACAACGGCGCGAATTCGTTTCCCGCGGATCGCGTGACGCTCGCCACGCTGTTGCAGGCGAACGGCTATCGCACCGCCGCGTTTCTCGGCGCGTTCGTGCTCGATCATCGTTTCGGTCTCAATCGCGGCTTCGACGTCTACGACGACGAGATCCCGCGCGATCCGACGCTCGGCGATCATCTCGAAGCGGAGCGGCGCGGCGACCTCGTCACCGATCGCGCGCTCGCGTGGCTCGCGAAGGACGACGGCCGTCCGTTCTTCGCGTGGGTGCATCTCTACGACGCGCATGCGCCCTACGCCGCGCCGGAGCCGTATCGCTCGCGCTACGCGTCGTCGCCGTACGACGGCGAGATCGCGTTCGTCGACGCGCAAGTGCGGCGCATTCTCGATGCGCTGCCGCAGCGCGATCGCACCATCGCCGTGATCGCCGGCGATCACGGCGAAGCGTTAGGCGAGCACGGCGAGCTGACGCACGGTTTGCTCTTGTACGAGCCGACGCTGCGCGTGCCGCTGATCATCTCCGCGCCCGGCATCGATCCGCACGTCGTGAAGACGCCGGTGAGTCTCGCCGACATCGCGCCGACGATCGCGGCGATGACGAACGTCGCATTGAAAGCAGACGGCCGCGATCTCTCGCAAGCAATCCGTAAGAAGGAAGAGCCGTCGTCGACCGACGTCTACGCCGAAACCGAATACCCCGCCGTCTTCGGCTGGAGCGGACTCTCCGCATTGCGTCGCGGCGATACGAAATACATCTCCTCGCCCGCGCCCGAGCTGTACGACCTCGCGCGCGATCCGCACGAGTCGCGCAATCTCTACAGCGAAGAGCGACGCACGATGCGCGCGCTGTCGACGAGTCTCGCCGCGCTCGTCGCAACTGCACCGAAAAACTCGCCCGCCTCCGCACCCGATGCGGAAACGATGGCGAAGCTCGCGAGTCTCGGCTACGTCGGCGGCACGCCGTCGGGCCGCACGTCGCACGCCGATCCGAAAGTCATGGCTCCGCTCTTCCACAAATTCGAAGAAGCGACGTGGGCCACGACCGCGAAGCGCTACGACGAAGCGGTTGCACTGCTCGATGATCTCGTGCAGCGCGACAAGGAAAATCCGATCTTCCGCGCGTCGCTCGCGCGAGTCGAGCTGCTGCGCGGACGTCCCGCGCGCGCGATCGAGCTGTATCGCGAGGCGATCGCGTTCGCGCCCGACGACACGCGCGCCTGGTACAACCTCGCCGCCGCGTTTCAGGAGGCGGGCGATATGAAGCGCGCGAGCGAAGCGGTGCGCGAGGCATTGCGGCGCGACTCGGCGAATCCCGACGCGCACAACGTCCTCGGCATCATCGAGATGTCCGAACAGAAGCCGGTTCTCGCGCTCGACGAATTTCAGAAAGCCGCGCAGATCGATCCGCGCAATGCGCGCATCCATAACAACATCGGCAACGCCGCGCGCGCGTTAGGCCGCGGCGACGACGCGGAGCGCGCGTATCAGCGCGCGATCGAGCTCGCGCCGAATTATCCCGATCCTTTCAAT